>QWCN01007170.1_pt1 | contig 18441 bp, 20 predicted proteins | sample 1972711 | NCBI WGS metagenome assembly QWCN01 (sample SAMN09866707, study PRJNA288562) | Human gut metagenome isolate term1_stool, whole genome shotgun sequencing... | isolation source: gut | host: Homo sapiens | place: USA: California
CCAAAGCTCTGGGAAGCGTTGTTTTACTGGTTGGAGTTCCGTTATAACTTAGTACAAGTGGACAATCGGGAAGAACCTGTTGCTGAACACTTTGCCAAGTCTGATTGAACCGTTTACAGTTGGCTGCCGTGCTGCCAGAAGAGGAATGATTCCAGATGGAAAAAATAAATATATTTCAGGACAAAATGCTGTTATATTTGGCAGTGGAACGATTGGTATTGCTGCCGCAGTTGCTTTTCAGTATTTTGGTATGAAAAAAGTTATGGTCTGTGATTATTCGGATTTTCGATTAAATCTTGCAAAAGAACTGGGGGTTGCTATTTGCAATCCACAAAAAGAAGATTTTGCTGTAAAATCAAAAGAATACTTTGGAACTGCACCATCCTTGAATGGACAAACTGCCAATATTGATTGTTGGCTGGATGCTGCCGGGGCAGAAAATATTTTGGATGATTTCATGCAGCTTGGGAAAATTGAGAGTCGATTTGTATCTGTGGCGGTAAACAACAAGCCACGAAATATCGACCTGTTGTATATGACCTATGCTCAGCAGAGTATCATTGGTTCCGGTGGATATATGCCGGAAGATGTGGGGAATGTTCAGAATATTATGACTTGTGGAAAATGGAATTTAGAGAATATTATTACACATGAATTTCCATTGCCGGAACTTGCACAAGCTATCAGGACTGCAGGTGACGTTGTTCGTGCTGGAAATGTGGTTATACGGATGGCTGATGCGAAAGAATATTAAAATTTCCAGATTCCAGTTTACCCGATGCATGTAAATAAACAAATAAAATGATTGACACCATATACGATACCACATATAATAAAAATAGGAGGTATACAAATGTCAAAATGGGATAAACTGATAACACGTATATGCAATTTATCGAAAGACCTCCGGTTTGATGAGTTGCGAAAGGTATTGGAAAGTTACGGATATGAAATGAATGCACCGAGAAGCGGAAGTAGTCATTATACGTTCAGAAAACAGGGTTGTATGCCGATCACAATACCGAAGCACGAGCCGATCAAGAAAGTATATGTGGAAATGGTAAGGCAGATTGTAGAAAGCGAGGCGAAGAATGATGAAGACGCTGAATGATTACATGGCAATGTCCTATCGCATGGAAATTGTAGAAGATAAAGATGAAGGCGGATTTGTGGTTTCTTATCCGGATTTGCCTGGCTGTATTACCTGTGGAGAGACTGTGGAAAGTGCAGTAGCGAATGCATTGGATGCGAAAAAGGCATGGCTTGAAGCAGCATTGGAAGATGGTGTGGAAATTCATGAGCCGGACAGTCTGGAGGATTATTCCGGGCAGTTCAAATTGAGGATTCCACGAAGCCTGCACCGATCACTGGCAGAACATTCGCAGAGAGAGGGAATCAGCATGAACCAGTATTGCGTATATCTTCTTTCTAAAAATGATGCGGTGTACTCGAAATAACGGTTGCACAGTAGCTTTAGTGCAGTTATAATGAAGTGGCAATATATTGGCAACAGAGAATCAGTGAGCCAGAATAATATATGTAACGGAGATAAAATATCGGCTGAAAAGTCATAAAACTTAAATAAATATGTTTAAGAATAACAATGGCGAAGCCGAGTTTGAATAAGCTACGAGCAGTGTAAATAGAAAAGAAAGATGGCCGATGCAAGCTTGCTTGTGTGAGGCTATCTTTCTTTTTCTATTTATTTGGCGACAGCCAAACATGAGGATGAAGCGAAGCGGAATCCGAATGAACACTGCGTAGTCTCTATGTTTTATCCAAACTTATTAAATTGGAGATGCCGTACTGGAAAACGAATATTAAGAAAAATGATATATGTATTATAAGAAGTTGGCAGAGCGTAATGCTCTGCATTTTTTGAAAAATGGATGCGAAATAATTGGTGTCATGGTATGATGATTATTAATATGAGCTAAAGGTGTCGATTTGAAAAATATGATTTGAAAGAAAAAATTGTTGTGATAAAAAATAAATGTTTGCCTGTGTGATTGTAAAGATAGTCTTAGATTTTAATTTGCAAGAACTAAATCTGTGGACAATATAGCGAATGATATCTATTTTTGAGGGATTATCTTAATAGTTGGAGCCCAAAGTTATAATAATGCAAGCAAGGGATATTGGAGTTAACATAAATTGGTTATTTATGAGTTATTGTAAATTCTTTAAAATAACTATGAAGGAAAAGTGGAGGAGAAGGATATATTGAAGAGGCTTGTTAACAAATGAATACTAAGAATAATATGCTTATTATTAAAGGGGAGATTAAAACCTCTGAAGTAATATCCTGTCAATACAACCAGGATACTCACAAGTGGGATGTAAAATTTAAAAACGGAAAGCTTTATGCATACACATATTCGAATGTGGAATGGTTAAAAACCCCGGAATCATTGAATCCTAATTTGTACCGTCTCAGCAGAGAGAGACGGCCTTTTTTTAATGTGACAGCCATATATGTATTTAAAGGAGAGTGTGAGTACTGGCATATCTGTTTTGGAGACGGCAGTGAAAGGGATTACAGGCGGGATGACCTGACCATTGAAAAATCTGTCTTAAGTCAGAAGCAGGCAATGAGTGTGCTTGCATATATAAAACAGATTGCGCAGGTAAGCAATCTCAGGAATGAAGAAACTGGTGAAAATCTACTTACAAAACAATATGAAAAAGTAAATTTTGTAGGTGAGAACATTGTGTTGGCGAAGTATTTAAATCCGGCATTACTTCAAAAGGGTAAAGATAAAAAAGAATGTGGATTTGTACCTATTTTTCCGTTTGGTTGTAATAACAGTCAGTATAAAGCTGTTAAAAATGCGATGGAAAGTCAGATCAGTATTATTCAGGGACCGCCAGGAACCGGTAAGACGCAGACAATATTAAACATAATTGCTAATATTTTGATGCAGGATAAAACAGTGCAGATTGTTTCCAATAACAATGCGGCGACAGAAAATGTATATGAGAAATTATCTTCGCCTCGTTATAATTTGGGATTTATAGCGGCGACATTAGGAAAATCCGATAATAGGAAAAGCTTTGTTGCTAATCAGAATATAAATTATCCTGATTTTACAGCCTGGAAAACAGAGGATGACCTGACAAAATTACAGCAGCAAATAGCAGAACAGTCAACACAGTTAAAATGTGTTTTTGATAAAAAGGAGAAACTGGCCTGCTTAAAACAGGAACTTTCAGGTCTGATTACAGAGCTTGAATATTTTAGGCAATATATTGAGGAATCTGATGTTAATACAGAACTGATAAAGCTAAGCAGAAAATTATCATCAGAGGACTGGATGACGTTATGGCAGGAGAGCCAGCTGATTTCTGAAAAGGAAAAAACAATGGGATTTATATTTAAAATCAAGGCTCTCATAAGATATGGAATAATAAGCTGGAACTTCTATAAACAGGATATTGCCAAAATAATTATAACCTTTCAGGCAATGTATTACTGTGCGAAGCAGGCAGAGCTGTCAGATGAAATTGCTGAGATAGAATCTTACTTGGATAATGTTGATCAAAAGCTGCTCGATAATTTATGTGATGGATCCATGAGACTATTGAAGAATAAATTGGCTGGAAGATATGGGGAAAATGACCATCGCAGAATATTTAGTGAAGATGATTTAAAGAAAGAGCCCTATAGCGTTTTGCAAGAGTATCCAGTTATATTAAGTACAACATTTTCTTCAAGAAATAGTTTGAATGTTGATGTGGTTTACGATTATCTTATTATGGACGAGGCATCACAGGTGGACATAGCAACAGGGGCATTGGCTCTTTCCTGCGCCAGAAATGTTGTGATTGTGGGTGATACGAAACAATTACCTAATGTGATCCCGAGTGAGATGAAGAATACCGTAGATTCTATATTTGACAGCTTTCAGATTAATGAAGGTTATCGATATACAAACAGTTTCCTGCAGTCTGTTTTGGATGTTATGCCAGATGTAACACAGACGTTGTTGCGGGAGCATTACAGATGTCATCCGAAGATAATCAATTTCTGCAATCAGAAATTTTATCGGGGAGAGCTGATTATTATGACCACTGATAGAGGGGAGCAGGATGTGCTCTCGGTAGTTAAAACAGTGGTTGGGAATCATGCACGTGATCATTATAGCCAACGGCAAATCGATGTGATAAAGAACGAAATTCTACCTAAGTATGCGCCTGATCCACAGGAAACGGGAATAATATCACCTTACAAAAATCAGGTAGAAGCATTGCGGAAAGAAATTACAGACATTGATGCTGCTACAGTACATAAGTTTCAAGGGAAAGAGAAAGACAACATTATTATATCTACTGTAGACGATGAAATTTCAGATTTTGCAGATGATCCATATTTAATCAATGTGGCAGTATCGAGAGCAAAAAAGAAGCTGATGCTTGTTGTGACAGGAAATGAACAGCCAAAAGAACGGAATATAACAGATCTGATAGACTATATTCAGTATCACAATTTTGAAGTAACGGAAAGCAAAACCTATTCTGTTTTTGATTATCTTTATACACAGTATACAAAAGAGAGAATAGAATATCTGAAAAAACATAAAAAGATATCAGAATTTGATTCAGAGAATTTGATGTATTCCCTGATTGAAGAAATTATTGCTGATAATAAATATTCATTTTTAGAGGTTGTCTGTCATTTTTCTTTGAGTACCCTGATCAGGGATACGCAATTATTAAATGAGCAGGAAGACAGATATGTAAAGAATTCGTCTACACACCTAGATTTCCTGATATATAATAGAATCAGTAAAAAGCCTGTATTGGCCGTGGAAGTTGATGGATATGAGTATCATAAAAATGGGACAAAGCAGAATCAAAGAGATTTAATGAAGAACCACATCATGGAAGTATATGGTATTCCTTTGCTGAGATTTAAAACAAATGGCAGCGGGGAAAGAGAAAAAATAACAGAGATGCTGGAAAAACAGCTTTAATTAAGATAAGAGACAGGAACAGAGGTATAGAATGATGAAAAGAAACCTGAAATTGATATCGTTATATATAGCTGCACTATTAGTATTAGCCACAGTCGGCTGCGCCACTAAAGAGAACAAAGAAACAAATAATTCTGCCGCTGCAGAGACAGCAGATCTTTTATATCAGGCAACCGTTTCACCGAATGAACAATATGCAGAATCGGATGAAGATGTCGTATACTATACGGTTGAGGTTTACCAGAATGAGGAAAACGACATCATTGTCAGTGCAGATTCCAATTCAGAGTTTTTTGACAGGATGCAGTACGTGATTCTGTGCAATAAGAAAATTTTGGAAGCTGACATTCAGGTGGAGTGGACGACACTTATGGGGAATCCCAAGCCAGCAAAGGACGATCAGTTAGCGGTAGCACAGGTGACCATATCAGAGAATGGTGAGATCATCAGTCAGAGAAAAATCAACTTTGCCAGAAAAGCGATTGAAGTTATTGCGGATGCAGGCAATTAGAAAGCAGACAATTAAATGAGGGGGACAGGAAATGGCTTTTACACTGGTGATCAACAGTAAAGGATTGTTTGGAAAAGTAAAAAATATCCAGATGGCTGAGCTGTTAAAAAACTGTGGACTGAAATATGGCAGCAATAATGAATTCTATATCCTTGAGGATGATAAAATGAATCAGAATACGGCTGTGCTGTACAATGCAAAGCGCACAGGACGGGGTATCTTTTTTGATGGAAGCAGGGTTGCTGACGGACAGGTTACGATCAGCTATAACATTCCGACGACCAAAACAGAGATCCATGATTTCATACAGGTGGCGAAGGAGATAGAAAGGCAGTTTAAGAAGGCTTCTTTCTATTGTACAGAAGAGAAAAGAAATTATACGATGGATGAGCTTGAAAATAAGGAAGAAGCCATGGCAGCATTCAGCCTGGAAAGCCTGCACCGTTTCTGCAATGATCTGGAGATGAAGCAGTGCATTTTGACACTTGCCCTGTATCCATGGTTCATGGAGCCTGAAAAACGGGAATATTATAAGACCTGTCCGGATCTCGATGATTTTGAAGAGACGATTCATGAGCTGCAGGCAGGGGATTTTTACTATGCGAAGCCTTCCCTGATGAAAAATAAAAATGATGGCAAGGTTCTGGCAGTTTATACGCTGACGGATGAATGCGCAAGCATTTTTCCGATGGATGCGAAAGCGTTCCTGAATCTGGATGGCATTCAGGTGGATGAGGGACTGATCAGCTTCTGGATCTATGGGGAGCAGAGGAGAGTGGAAGGTCTTTATCCCTATGATATGTTTGTCGAGTATATGATGAACCATGGGGCAGCGAAATTCGATGCCAGTCATATGAGGATCCCGGGGAATGTTACAAAGGAAGAGATTGATAAGATGATTGCGGGTATGGGACAGGATTAGAAGGTGAGACGGGATGGGATTGGTAGAACTGGCCAGTATTAAATCAGTCTGGCGTGGTATGGATTATTATCAAAAAAAGAAAGTCTGCTCATGGGTTAAGACAGGAGACGGGACTATGATGGAATCGTATCAGGAAGTGAGAGGAATAGATATTCTGTACATATTGATAAAATACATCCACGAAAGTCGGCTTGCAACTGTCCATTCGCAGATGGCAGGCGGGTGATTTGTAAACATATGATAGCATTGTATTTTACAGTAGAACCCGAAGCCGCAGAGAATTTCTTGAAAGAAGTAGAGAAATGGGAACGCGAGGAAGAAGAACGGGAACAGCGGCACTTTAAGGAACTTCGAGAATATGTGAATAGTTTGTCAAAGACTGAGCTACGGGAACAATTGTATGATGCTCTTATAGAATTAGAAAATATGGGAAGTAGGTACTGGTATTGATATATGATTCTGGTATGGGTTTATTGCGTTTACATATATGGATAATGTTCAGACACTGCAGATAAGGCTGTATGAATATAATATCTTCAATTAGTGGTTTTTCGGAATGTTCCGGGAGGCCACTTTTTGCTTTATAAAGGTCTGGTTCTAAAATCTATCACTTAAAATAGAATTTTCCAAAATCTATCAATTTGCAATTTTAAAGATAAAATATGAGAAAAAAGCTCAAATATACATTGCAAAATTATAGAATGAGGATATAATAAAAATAGAATGGAGGAAAAAATATGTTATGTCAGTTTTCTGTGAAAAATTATAAAAGTATAAGAGATGAAGTGACCTTGGATATGCAGGCTGCCGCAATATCTGAGCATGAGGATAGAATAATCAAGGATCAGGACGGAGAGATGTATTTACCGGTATCTGCTATTTATGGACCAAATGGTGGAGGAAAGTCTAATGTATTGGCAGCATTTCATACGCTGATAGCAAAGATTTTACGTCCTTTATTTGCAACGGAGGATAATGATGAAAAAGTGTTTTTTCAGAGGAAAATAATTGTAGAACCTTTTGCTTTTTCTGAGAGCAAGAATGAACCTACAGAATTTGAATTGTTTTTCCGCACGGATTTGGCAGAGTATAGATATGTTCTGCATGTGAAACGAGACATTGTTATCTATGAGAGTCTGGATAGAGTGAAGCTGGAGACCGGAAGACGTTCCGCATTGTTCCAAAGGAATAATAACGGTATTGATTTAAAGGGGGCATTTGCAAAACTGAAAGTTAGTGATGATTTATCAAAGACGCTTACTCTGCTCTCTTATTTGGGTATAGCTTATAAGGGAAATGCAGTGGTTAAAGATGTACTGAACTGGTTTGAGTATGGTGTGGAATTTTTGAATTATGGAAATCCGATTCAGGAACTCAAAATGGCTGTTTCTACATCCGAGGATGTAAAGAACCTGATGCTTGAGATGATTCAGGAGATGGACTTGGATATTGTTGATTTTAGAGTGGAAGAAAAAGAGAACGATATGATAGAAGTATTTACAAAGCACTGCGTAGATGGTGTGGAATCGGAAATCAGTTTGTCTGACGAATCCAGCGGAACCAAAAAATTGTTTGGATTGCTTCCATTTATCGCTGAAAGCCTGCTTACTGGAACTGTGCTTGTAATTGATGAATTGGATGCTAAGATTCATCCAGTATTGCTCTGTCATATCATTATGATGTTTAATGATTTAAGTATTAATAGGCATAAAGCTCAGTTGATATTTACTTCGCATGATTTGTCTACTATGAACAGTAAAGTATTCCGCAGAGATGAAATCTGGTTTGTAGCAAAGGGGAATGCACAGAATTCCAAGTTGTATTCTCTGGTAGAGTTCAAGAATGAGAATGGAGAGTCTGTCAGAAAAGATGCCAAGTTTGATAAACAGTATCTTGAAGGTAAATATGGCGCTGATCCGTACCTCAGAAGAATTATAGATTGGGGGAAAGTCAATGCCTAAAAAAGCCGGAATGGAGAAATGGAAGAAAAGGCGTCGTCAGGAATATTTGGAGCTGAAGCAATATAGGTACTATATATTCTGTGAAGGCCAACAGACGGAACCGCAGTACTTTGACGGTTTCAAGAAGCTGATAGAGGATAATCCGATTTACAGGGACATGGTATTAATTGAAATAGAACCCTGTCAGGCAGAAACTATGCGTGTAATCGGCATGGCAGAAGATTATGTTAAGAAGAACAGGATTCAGAAGGGACAAATCTGGTGCGTATACGATAAAGACAGTTTTCCACCAGAACGTTTTAATGGAGTAGTAGAACGGGCGGAGAATCTAAATAAGGAAAATCCTGAATTGCAGTATCACACTGCATGGAGTAATGAATGTATTGAATTTTGGTTTTTACTTCATTTTGCATATTATACAGCTAATAACCACAGGACGGAATATATTGCATTTTTGAATGATAAGTTTAGAGAATTAGGTATTGGGAAGTATCAGAAGAATATGAAAAATATATTTGATATTCTGATAGAATATGGAGATCCCAAACTGGCAATACGATATGCAAAACGAATTATAAAAGAGGGTGTTGGAAAAACACCAACAGAGATTGCACCGGGAACAAAGGTGTATGAATTAGTGGAAGAACTTGTGAAGTATTTACCAGAGGCAATACAAATGCAGTTTGAAGATAAAAGGAGTACATAATCTGCAGGAAGCAGGCAAAAGGAGAAAGCAGAATAGTAATTATGATTATTTTTGCATTCTTCCAAGAGCCTGCTCCATTTTGTTGTTCTCGGTCTTTTCCTTTAGCCGGCTGATCGCAACACTGGCTGCAGTACAGGCAGCAAAGGACAGTGTAAAGCCAGCCCAGGCAGACAGGTCATCGATCGGAAACCAATCAAACAGGATGACAAAGATGACAATGGTAAGGATAACGGTTGTGAAAAACAGGATATTCCTGAGAATCAGAGCCAGATTTTGGATCCATCTGTCAGTGAGGAAAGTGATCTGTGCAAGGGAAATGATCACAGATAGAAGGAAAAGCTGCAGGATTGTTGCGGTGGAAAAGCCCTGGCTGCCAAGAGTGAACAGGGAAGAGTATTCTTTTGTACTATCACCGATTGTCAGTCCAAACAGGACAAAAAGAAGCAGGATGATGCCGAAGGTGGCAAATACCTGACTGATATAAGCAAAGATTGTTTTATTATTTTCCATCATTGAATTCCAAGCCTCCTTCTGAGTTCGTCTGCGTACATGCGGGATACGAGGATCTGTTCTCCATTCACGAGCGTAACCCGTATCTTGCGGTTAATATCGGCCTTTAAGCTTTTTACTTTCTTCAAGTTTAGGATGCTCTGTTTGCTGGCACGGAAAAAGCCCTGTTCCAGCAGCTTCTGTTCCATCTCGTAAAGCCTGAGATCTGATTCGTAGGTGGCATCTTCGGTATAAACGAAGGTGCTGCGTTCTACGGCTTCTATATACTGCATATTAAGCATTCTGATCAGGGAAATCAGCTTTTCTGTGTCTGGTGTCAGCCGGGGCGTATGAATAACGATCGCTGTGTCGGAATATGCCTCGTCCACATCAATTTCTATTTTCATCTATTCCAGTCCTTTTCTTTTATAAATTACAACGTACACACCTGTTATAATGATAGCATTGATCAGAATAATGGCCAATGCTTCTCTGAAAACAGAGGAAGCAAGGCTGGCAGCAGGTACATGATCCAGGCAGAGCTTGAGCTGCTGGGTATAAAATATCCGGGCAACCTTACGAATGCTGTCATTAAACATGGAGAGCATCGGTAAAAAGGACAATATCATCATGACTGGCATGGTTAGAGAGGTTGCGGCCATCTGATTCTCTGCAAAGATGCCCACACAGGCACCAGTCAGAATCGAAAGAAGAAAGCCGGCAGCCATGATCAGCATATAAAAAGGAATAGCAGTCAGGGGCAGCCCGGAGGTCATAACACCTGCTCCTGCCATGCAGATCAGAAAAACATAAGAACCAGTTCCAGCCAGATACTGCCATGGTTTTACATTTGCCATCATAAGCACCCGCAGGGTGTTTTTCTCTTTTTCTTCTGAGATAATAGCGGCCATAGCGGTCAGTGGTGCCATGCCGATGTACATGGTAGAAAACAGCCTTGTAAAAAAGAGTTCCGGCATATCATTCAGGGTAATGGCGTGTTCCATGATCAGGGTCATGACAGGGAAAAGAAGGAACTGGATCAGGACAGTTTTGTTTTTCAGTGTATCCTTCAATTGCTTTTTTAGGATAATGAAAACGTTTCGCATAGATGATTCCTCCTGATTTATTCTGCTTCCTGCAGAGACTTTCCGGTCAGTTCTAGAAATACGGTTTCCAGTGTTGGCTCGGAAGAATGGATCGTGATGATCTGCTCTTCTTTCAGGAGTGTATAAAGGGATTCTGCAGAGGAACCAGACTGTGGCAGGGTAATGTCTTTTCCGTCTGACAGATGCAATAAAAGTTGTTTCTGATAGTTATATCTGCGGCACAGTTCATCAGGAGCACCCTGATTCACAATAACACCGTCGTTCAACAGCGCTACCGTGTCACACAGAGAAGCGGCTTCTTCCATATTATGAGTCGTGAGAAAAATCGTACAGCCTTTCTGTTTCTTTTTCAGGATAAGCTGGTGAATCGTCTGCATGGAAGCCGGATCCAGTCCACTTGTAGGTTCATCCAGGAAAAGGATTTCCGGGGAATGTATAAAAGCACGGGCAAGCTTCAGCCTTGCAGTCATACCTTTTGACAGACAGGCAGCAGGTTTTTTCAGGGAATCAGCAAGACCAACTGCGGCCAGTGTGTCTGCGGCACTTCGATGTGAAATACCATAAATATCGGCATATATATTCAGATTGTCTGCACAGGTCAGCCGTTCATAAAGCCCGAACTGGTCCATCATAATTCCCATTTTTCTTTTATCTTCACCGGTCAGTGTTTCTGCCTTTTCCCCAAAGACAGTGACGGAGCCTCCGTCAGGAGAAAGCTGCCCGGTCAGTATTTTGATGAGGGTTGTTTTGCCGGCACCGGATGGACCAAGAAGGCCGAAGATCTGGCCTTTGGAAATCGAAAAGCTGATATCACTAAGGACAGCTTTCTGTTGAAAGGACTTCTGTAAATGCTGACATTGAATAATGGATTCTGAAGTTGACATGATGTTGCTCCCTCCTGCCCTGCGCTGATATTCTGACGGTAACAGAAAAATCTGCGCAGGGCAATGGGGAGAAACGTAAGCTGCCGATAGGGCGGCATGAGTTGCCGGATATTAGATCGTCCCGTTCTTTTTGGCCTGATCTACCTCACCGGCAATCATTAAGAAGCATGATAAAAGAAAAACTGGAGTTTTCAATCTGGTGGGATTAAAGAAAAGATTCGCAGCCTGATCCATCCCGTCATTTGTCTCACGTATTCATCTCACCGTTAATTCATTTATTGATATTAAATATTGGATAAGTTATAATAGAGATCATAACTTATGGAGAAATTGAGAAGAATGGAAAAAAGAGAAAGACTGGGAAGCAGACTGGGATTTATCATGCTTTCAGCAGGATGTGCGATCGGTTGTGGAAATGTGTGGAAATTTCCGTGGATGTGTGGACAGAATGGCGGCGGCAGCTTTGTGCTGATTTATATATTGTGCCTGCTGGTACTTGGTCTGCCAACGATGATCATGGAGCTTACCGTAGGGCGTGCGGCGCAGACGAGTCCGCTATATATGTATGAAAAGCTGGCGCGTTCTGGAAAGAAGAAAAAATGGAAGGCTTGCGGGATACTCTGTCTGATAGGAAATATCGCACTGATCGCCTTTTATTCTGTAGTGACGGGATGGATCATTTACTATTTTGTAAAGTTTCTGACAGGACAGAACAGGGAATTTGGCTTTGAAGCAATGATTGCAGATCCTGCAGTCAATGTAGTATATCTGCTTGTGACAGTGGTGATCGCCTATGTGATCCTGAGCTTTCACCTGCAGGGCGGACTTGAGAGGATCACCAAGTATATGATGCTGGCGCTGATCGTGCTGATGCTGGTACTGGCAGTGCACAGTCTGATGCTGAAAGGAGCGGCAGAAGGACTTTCCTTTTATCTGGTTCCTGATTTTTCAAGGATTACAGGAGCTACGGTGGTAAGTGCCATGAATCAGGCGTTCTTTACACTGTCAGCCGGTATGGGAGGCATGGCGATCTTTGGAAGCTATCTGGAGAAAGACAGATCACTGATGGGAGAATCGATCAATATTATTGCACTGGATACGCTTGTGGCAGTCATTGCTGGTGTGATCATGTTTCCTGCATGTTATACCTATGGACTTGAAGTCAATGCTGGACCAAGTCTTCTGTTTGATACGATGGCAAGTGTGTTTAACAACATGAGCGGTGGCAGATGGTGGGGAACGCTGTTCTTCATGTTTATGGTATTTGCGGCCATGTCAACGGTACTTGGGGTATGTGAAAATATCCTGGCTATGATCCGGGAGCTGACCGGCTGGTCCAGACCAAAAGGATGCCTTGTGTGTGGTATAGGTACTTTTCTGATCGCGTTGACAACAGCGCTTGGTTACAGTGTATTCCGGTTCCAGCCCTTTGCTGAAGGAACAGCCTGGCTGGATTTCTGGGATTTTATCGTATCGACCAATGTGATGCCGATCGGAGCACTCATTCTGGCATTGTTCTGCAGCAATAAGCTTGGCTGGGGCTGGGAAAATTTCTTAAGCGAGGCCAATGCAGGAGAGGGAATGAAGGTAAAGGGCTGGATGAAGCCTGTTTTCCGATACTTTGTTCCTGTCGTGATCCTGTTTATCTATATTTATGGAATGATCAACTTCCAGTGGAAATAGCGGGAGCGGCTATTCTACACAGGCAAAGATATATTTCAGATATTTCCTGCCGGCATGCGGATCCAGAACATTAACGATGCTGAGGCTGTAAATATCGGTGCAAAGGTGTTTCCGTTGCTGTTTTGTGAGGGTGGCGATGTCTGCATAGGTTTTGCAGATGTCGCCATCGTTTTCTGTACAGACGGAAACAATGGCATTCCTGGAGGGCAGAGGAAACAGATCATGGTCTGCTTCAGCCTGTGGGGAGTCCTTACCAATCCGGGCAATGCTGAATATATTGTTGTAGACATAACAGCTGTTCAGAAAATCAGAGGAGCCAATAGAGGCGCCCATGGGAAAGGGCTGGATAGCAGATGCTGTACAGGACTCCAGGTGACGCCGGATATCGGAGGCAATTTCTCCTGAGGAGGTAGCCGGTGTGGACAGTACCGGAGTCAGCTTCAGGAAGATATCCTCAGGAAAGGTGTAAAGGATGGGATGACCGATATCGTTGACCCGCATCTGCTTCAGGATCTTTCTGGTATTGGAGATCAGGCTGAGCTTCTGATCGATCTGCAGCTTCAGCTGAAGAAGGGAATCGTACTGCTGGTCAACAAATTCGTCAAAGCGGATTTCCTCGCCGCTTAGCAGATAGGTACGGATATCGGCAGCAGAGCAGTCAAGGCTGCGGAAGGTTTTGATGAAGTAATAGGAGCTTAACTGGGAATAGCTGTAATAGTGATATCCATTTTCCTTGTTTTTATAAGGAACAAGAATTCCCTGCTTTTCATAATAGCGCAGGGTATCTCTGGTAGTCTGGCACATGCGTGCAAATTCTCCGGCAGTGATGCAGTATTCGCTGTGGGAGCTTGTGGAAGGTATATCTGATGTCATAATAAAGAAATCTCACTTTCTGTAAAATTCTGTACTGAAAGACAGCAGCTTGACATGGGGGTTACACCCAGGTTTATTCTAGCACAGAAAGATAAGAAGTGACAGAATTCCAGGGAGGTTTCTTATGAATATTTTAAAAAAGATATACTGCAGGATTTTTCAGAAATGTTTTCATGTGGCAATTCCGCTGCTGCCATACAGGGAGCCGGAGCTGATCCGGGGATTTGCTGGTGTACCAGGGGTGCTGGCAGAAAAGAAAATCAGCCGTGTCATGTTGGTGACAGATCCGGGGGTATATGGCCTTGGACTGACAGAGCCGCTGGAAGATCTTCTGAAGGCAGCAGGTATTTTTGTAAGTGTGTATAAGGATACGGTAGCCAATCCGACTTCTGCCAATGTAGAGGAAGCCCGCAGACAGTATCTGCAGGATCAGTGTCAGGGACTCATTGCCTTTGGCGGAGGGTCTTCCATGGACTGTGCCAAGGGAATTGGGGCAAGACTTGCAAGACCAGGAAAGTCACTGGCAAGGATGGAAGGGATCCTGAAGGTGATGCGAAGGCTTCCTCTTCTGATCGCCATTCCCACAACTGCAGGTACAGGCAGTGAAACAACACTGGCAGCAGTGATCACGGACGCAGACACCCACCACAAATATGCGATCAATGACTTTTTCCTGATCCCTGATTATGCGGTGCTGGAGCCGGAGATTACAGCGGGACTGCCTCCGCAGCTTACAGCAACGACCGGAATGGATGCACTGACGCATGCGGTGGAAGCCTATATTGGACGTTCAACCACCAGACAGACAAGGGATGCTGCCGTATTTGCCATCTGCCTTATTTTTGAGAATCTGGAAAGGGCTTACAGGGACGGAAAGGATCTGGATGCCAGAGCCTGTATGCTGAAGGCCTCCTATCTTGCGGGAACGGCCTTTACCAAGAGCTATGTTGGCTATGTACATGCTGTAGCGCACAGCCTTGGCGGGTACTATGGAATTGCCCATGGACTGGCAAATGCGGTGCTGCTGCCCATCGTCCTTCGGGAGTATGGAGCAAGCATATATGGAAAGCTGGCAAGACTGGCAAGGCTTACAGGCATCTCATCTGCAGCATCTGACAAAGAGGCTGCGGAAAGCTTTATTGAGCACATCCAGAAGATGAATGATGACATGAAGATCCCGGGAACACTGCAGGGAATCAGAAAGGAAGACATTCCCACGCTGGCGGCGTATGCGGACCATGAGGCCAATCCCCTTTATCCGGTGCCGGTGCTGTGGAATGCCAGTGAGCTTGAACGGATTTATCATCTTGTACAGGAGGAACAGAAGCGTGACAGAACAGGAAATCAGACAGATTCTGGAAAAGCAGCATAGGCTTTTCCAGGAAGGAGCAACATTGCCGGTTTCTTTCCGGCTTTCCCAGCTTCAGAAGCTGAAGGATGGAATCCGGCGTTATGAGGAAAAGCTGGATCAGGCGCTTGAGGAAGATCTTGGCAAGAGCCGTATGGAAAGCTATATGTGTGAGATAGGCCTGACGCTGTCTGAGCTGACATGGATGCAGAAGCATCTGCGGAGCCTCGTGAGGGAAAAAAGAGTGGCAACACCTCTTGCGCAGTTTGCAGCAAGGAGCTTCCGGTCACCTTCGCCTTATGGTACGGTACTGATCATGAGCCCTTGGAACTATCCTGTGCTGCTTACACTGGGGCCGCTGATCGACGCCATTGCGGCAGGGAATACAGTGGTCATAAAGCCAAGTGCTTATGCGGAGCATACCAGTGCAGTGCTTAAAGAAATGCTGAAGGAGTGCTTTCCATCGGAGTATGTAGCGGTGGTGACAGGAGGAAGGGCAGAAAATAAGGCACTGCTGGAGCAGCGGTTTGATAAGATCTTTTTCACGGGAGGTAAGACAGTAGGACGTGAGGTGCTCCGTCATGCAGCAGAATATCTGACACCGGTGACATTGGAGCTTGGAGGGAAAAGCCCCTGTATCGTTGACAAAAGTGCGAAAATTCGGCTTGCGGCGAAGCGGATCGTGTTTGGTAAATATCTGAACTGTGGGCAGACCTGTGTGGCACCTGACTATATTTTGTGCGACCGGACGGTTTATGCTGAACTGATTTTAGCACTGCAAAAGGAGATCACAGCACAGTTTGGGGAGGATCCCCTGAAAAATCCAGATTACGGAAAGATCATTAACCAGAAGCATTATGACCGGATCATGGGACTGATCGATCCTGATAAGGTGGTATGTGGGGGCTGTGGTGACGGACAGAGTCTCCGGATAGCGCCAACGATCATGAAAAATGTGACTTTCAGTGATACAGTGATGGGGGAAGAGATATTCGGACCGGTTCTGCCTATCCTGACCTATGATACGCTGGAGGAAGCAATCGACATTGTGGAAGAACATCCACATCCATTAGCGCTGTATCTGTTCAGTGAGGATAAAGGGGCGCAGAAAAAGATTCTGGAGCTGTGCCATTTTGGCGGTGGCTGTATTAATGACACGATCATACATCTGGCTACCAGTGCCATGCCCTTTGGAGGAGTTGGTGAAAGCGGTATGGGCGGCTATCATGGAAAGACCGGGTTTGAGACCTTCAGCCATTTTCGCAGTATCGTGGACAAAAAGACATGGATGGATCTGCCAATCCGGTATCAGAGGTACAGCAGGATGAAGGAAAGGCTGCTGCGGGTGTTTCTCAGATAAAGAAAAAGGTATTTATATTTCATGGTTGCGTAAGAGAAAATGAATGTTATACTATTGATATAGTGTATGGGATTTTAGAATTTGTTTGCTGTAGTTCCGGGTATCAGAGGTATGGGTATCTGGTAGGTTTTCTTTTGATGACGTGATGAGAACATGAAAAGAAAGCGGGGTATAAAGATTGGAATTACAGGAAAAGGTAAGAAGAGTACAGGAATTCAGACTCATGGATGATGTATTCTTCGAAGTATTTGCGAAGGATATTCCTGCATGTCAGGAAATCCTGAGAACGATTCTGGAAGATGATAGGCTGATCGTAGAAGAGGTGATCGTACAGAGCAGTGAGAGAAATCTGTATGGTCGCTCTGTCAGGCTGGATGCGCTTTGCACACTGGGAAATGGCAGCAAGTGCAATATTGAAGTGCAGAGATCTGATCGTGACAACCACATGAAAAGGGCCAGATTTAATGCGTCTGTTATCACGACCAGATCAGCTGAACCGGGAGAAAGATTTCAGGATGTACTGGAGCTTTACATCGTGTACATTTCGGAGTTTGATTTTCTGGGAGGAGGTCTGACTACTTATCATGTGGATAAGACGATCCGTGAAAATGGAATGATTGTAGATGATGGACTTCATGAGATTTTTGTGAATACAGTAATTAAGGATGGAAGCAGGATTTCAGATCTGATGTCCTGTTTTTCATCTAAGGATGTTAATACTGCGGAATTTCCGGCAGTAACAAAAAGGTTCAGGGAGCTGAAAAGTGAAGGAGGTGCATCTGCTGTGTGTGAAGTTATGGAGAAATATCTGGAAGAAGCGAGAATAGAAGCAAGTGCTGAAGCAAAGAAATCAGAAAGAATTCAGGCGATTCGAAACATGATTGAACTGGAAGTTCCTAGGGAGAAAATCTTAAAAAAGTATTCTCTTGAAGAATACCAGGAGGCAGAGGCATCATTAGCAACAACACTATAAACGGATATATATAATCCGAGAGACGCTTGTCAGTAGGCAGGCGTCTTTTTCGTCTGAGAAATAATAAAATGTATACATTAGGTTCAAAAAATTATATAATGACAATGCTACATATAATATGATAAAGAACTTATTACAGAGGATATATTATGAAAGAAACAAAAACAGAACAAAGGTATATTATTTTAATTGATGGGCCTAGACTGGCGCAACTTATGATTGAGTATGAATATGGGGTAAGTACTCAGTGCGTATACAAGATTAAGAAGATAGATACTGATTTTTATGAGGAAGTTGATCAGGATATTGTTTAAATGTCTGATGTAATGAGGTTTCGATGATGCACACCTTTACCAATACTGAATTCACCAGGTCCATGAAAAAATCGCATACGATTTATATGCCTGAGATGCTGCACTATCACAATGAGCTGTTATGTGCAGCATTTGCTTTTGGAGGGTATAAACTAGCAGTGGTGCCGGAGCAGGAACACATCTGCTATGAGACGCAGAGTCTTGTGAATAAGGATTACTGTACCTGCGCCATTGGGATCATTGGAAATCTTCTTACCTTTGTGAAGAGTGATGACTGTGACAGGGAGCATATTGCATTTCTGGAGCCGCAGGCAGGCGGTGCCTGCCGGGCAGGAAAT
>QWCN01003429.1_pt1 | contig 18440 bp, 21 predicted proteins | sample 1972711 | NCBI WGS metagenome assembly QWCN01 (sample SAMN09866707, study PRJNA288562) | Human gut metagenome isolate term1_stool, whole genome shotgun sequencing... | isolation source: gut | host: Homo sapiens | place: USA: California
AAAAGGCCCTCCCATGCGGGAGGGCCTTTTGCTGCATCCTGGCTCAGTTATCGCCCACCAGCTGCTTGAACGCCTGGTGCAGGCCGGTGGAGGCCAGGCCGCTGACCATACCGGCCAGGATGGGGCAGGCATCGAGAGAGGGCCAGTTGGCCCAGCTTGGTGTCGGTGACTGCCTGCGCTTTGCCGTTGGCGATGAGCACCCCGATGAGGGTCACGCCGTCGGCGCGAAATTCCAGGTTCATGGTGCTCCTTTCCGGCAGAATTGCCGCTTTGCTGTGAAAATGCCGTTTGTATGGACATAAAAATGCACGGTGCAGGTGCATCGTGGTTGAAAATCAATCTTCTTCCGGCTCCGGCGCAGGATAGCACAGAAGTGTGAGCAGATCGGCAGCCAACTGGCCACGTTTTGCGGGAAGACGGTCCGGCCCTGCGGCGCTAATTTCATCTACTTCAATGTCGAGCAATTCATCCAGCAGCTTCTGCCGAAGAGGTTCGTTGGTTTCTGTGCTTCGCAACTCTTCCTCCGAAACATCCAACTCTTCTTTTGCAAATCGAATCAATTCATCGGTCAATTGGTCCAGGTGCATAATTGGTCACCTCTTTTTGCCTTTATAAATCACAGTACAGATCATGTTGTCTTTGTCTGCGAATATAACATGTGTCCCATTCTTTTCGTAGACAAAATACCCTGGTTTGTTCCCTTTGTGAGGCTTCGTTTTCAAGGCCGCTGCAGCGCTTGAAACATAGACGTTACGCATTTGAAAATGTTCTTCGGCATGTGGATGAACAGCTTTTACGATTTTACCATCGCCGGTACGCATCCCAATCAGAGATCTGAGAGAGCCGCCCGGCCTTTTGGCTGTATTCCGGGTTCCGCTGTGTTTACCGCCTCCACCGCCGCCACTGGCAAAGCGGCCCTTTTCATCCCGCTTATAATCGCGGCCTCGCTCTTCCAGTATAGCCGCTTCGTCCGGTTCCGGCAACCCGCTTTCTGCGGCAGGTTCGCCCGCCGGGCTGTTCAGCTGCTGCCGGGTGCCGGTGTTTGGGGTGAACACTTCCCGGGTTTTGGGGTCGTACAGCACATCCTGAAGCCCCAGCCGGATCCAATCCAGGCCCAGCGGCTCCATATCCTAGGCATAGCGCACCTCATCAATCTGCATGAAGTTCGCGTCCAGGGCCGTCTTGTAGGCGGCAAAGCGGCTTTGCAGGTCGCCCCGCAGCAGCTCTTTCGTGTCAAATGCGAAGTATAGCTGGCCCTTTTCGCTCTCCAGCAGAAGATCCTTGTTCAGGGCGCACTGGATGGTGGTCATCAGCGGAATGGCCGCCAGACGGGCAATGCTGGCCACATCCTGTTCGCTGGCCTTGCCGGAGATGCAGTCTGCCGAGACATGGAACAGCTTGGCAAACTCACCGGCGTTGGTTCGCTTGTTCTCATTCAGCTGCAGCTCCACGCTGGTGCTGCTGGCCTCCTTGAAATCAATGCCGTTGTTCAGCACCACAAAGTTTTCGTTGCTCTCGCTGTCTCCATACAGCCGGGTAAACGCGCTGCGCAGGCGGCTCAAGGCCTCCTCATCCAGCCGTTTTTCACTCTTCAGAAAGCCGCGTTTGCAGCCGCCCCGTCGCACGGCATTGCGCTCAAACACCAGCGCCGCATAGGCCGTCTCAATCAGTTTGGAGCTTTCCATGGTCAAAGGCACACCGGTGGCACCATCCACCGTGTTGCGCAGCACCTTCAAAAAATTGTAAGGCCGATACCGCGTTCCGCCCACTTCCAGGTCAAAATCCTTGAAAATCGGGTCCGGGCTTTTCAGCACGCTGATCTCCTGCTCCTGCACATAGTGCAGCGAAACCACCTCTCCGCCCTGTTGGTGAATGTAGGCATAGCCGCCTTTGCCGAGATAATAATCCCGCACGATGGCCTTCCAGAACTCGTTGGCGTTCAGGGTGTCCCCGGGCTCGTCGTTCAAAAGCCGCAGCCGGCGGTCCTCGGTGATTTCCTGCGCTTTGGCGCCCTGCACGTCTCGGTACAGCTTGATCGGTGTGCTGGCCACCAGATTGGCGATGAGATCGATTCCGCCTGCCACTGTGGGCACCTGCATGGCCATTTCACGGGTGGCGCTGCCGCCTGCCAGAATGGCAGCCAGCAATGGATCTTCCAGATACACCTCAGCGGCCCGGTTTTCGTTTCTTCGTCCAAACAGGCCCATCAGGCCGCCTTCTTCTCAAAACTGGGCCACAAAGCCCTCTTCTCCGAACAGCATTTGCAGATAAGTCGGTGGCAGCCATGGAAAGTCTTGACCTTGATGAACGCACGTTTGGCAATATCATCGAGGAAGAGATTGACCGAATTAATGCAAAGAATGGGAAGCAATAAGGTACTTGCGGCTGGAAACGTGCAAAGATTCGGAGAGGTACTCGCTTAACCAGAAAAAAATGGCGGGTCTATGCGTTTTGATATACTGGTCCCACTTTCTTGACCGGTTATTCTTAATATGGCTTTTCTAAAACTATAATTACCGGATCAACAAATAAAACGGTGGTCAAAGCCGGCTGCAATAGCGAAGCCGTGCTCTTCCGCCCTTTTCTTTCGCGGAAAACGAATTTTTTAATTCTTCCCCCCCATAAAACGACAAAATTCGCATTTGCGTACCGCTAAAATAATAATCGAAGTTCCACCACTCGCCCGGTGGGACGATATACTTCCCTTAACATGGGTCCGGTGGCTGCCGCACGGTCACCGGACCTGTTATTTTTATTGTAAAAGCGCCCTTCCCCATGGTACGGGGGAGGGCGCTTTGCTGCAATTCAGCGATCCGACGGCAGATACAAAAGTTCATCAAAATAGGCGGGGCGCAAAAAATGCTGTGCAGATTGCCTTGTAAAAGTCCATCGCCGGTTCCATTGCGCTGAAATCATGGGGCGTTCTTCTCCGTTAAAGCGCGGTCCCCTTTGCGGGAACAAAAAGCGAATCCATACAGGCTTTTTCTAAGGTCAGCAGCTCTATTTTTCTTTCGATGCCGCCGGCGTACCCGGTCAGGCTGCCGTTTGAGCCGACAACCCGATGGCAGGGGATGATGATGGAGATTGCATTGTGCCCAACGGCACCGCCCACCGCCTGCGCCGACATATGGGCGAGGCCGCGCTGCTCCGCCAGCTGCCGGGCCAGCGCACCGTAGCTGGTGGTTTGCCCGTAGGGGATTTGCCGCAGCAGCGCCCATACTTCCTGCCGAAACGGGGAGCCGATGGGGTGAAGCGGCGGCGTGAAGTCCGGATTCTGCCCGCGGAAGTAGCAGTCCAGCCAGCGTTTGGCGTCCAAAAGAATGGGTGTCGCCTGCTCCTTGTGCAGCGGGTCGAGCGTATCGGCAAAGTGCGTTGCGCCATCGAACCATAGCCCGGTCAGGCCGGTTTCGTCCGCGGCAAGCAGAATGCCGCCCAGTGGGGAATTGTAGTGCATGGTGTACATCATTGTAATTACCTCAAACGGAAGGAAAGCCTGGTGAGGCAGTGCGTGCCTGCTGCCCATACCAGAAAAAACGCTATTTTGCGGATTTCTTCGGCGCGTAGTCCCGCATTTCCGGCAGAGCGCCGCCCGCAATGGCCCACAGGTACAGGCTGGCCACGCTGCAGCAGGGGCTGAAGCGTCTGCGGTATTTTTCAAAAAGTTTGCGGTCGATCCGGCGGTGATGATACAGCATCCGCAGGCCGCGCTGAATGGCAAGGTCATCGAAGCTGAACACATTGGGCCGCTGCAGGCAGAACAGCAGAATCATTTCCGCCGTCCAGACGCCGATGCCCTTCAGCTGGCGCAGCTCCTGAATGACCTCGTCGTCCGGCTTTTGCCCAATGTGCGCCAGGTCGAACGCGCCGTTCTGCACCTTTTGTGCAAAGTCGGTGATGTACTCGGCTTTGCGGAAGGTCATGCCCAGCTTTTGCAGCTGCGGAACCCCGGCCGCGAGAATGTGTTTGGCATCCACCGTGCCGAGGGCTTCCTGCATCCGCTGCCAGATGGTGGCCTGCGCTTTGGTGGAAATTTGCTGGCCGATGATGTGATGCACCACGGCCGAAAACAGGTCGGAGTCCACCTCGCGCTGGATTGGGCCGATTTTTTGAATGGCTTCGCCCAGCCGCTTGTCCTTTTGACCCAGATAGTCGATCTCGGCGGCTCCATATTGAAAATACATCCCCAGCGCCTCGCTTACCTTATTATGTTACACCAGTATCTGATGCGTGCGGCTATATGGCTTTCACCGCCGAAAGCTTCCCCTCAAGGGGAAGCCCAAGGCCGCGCCGAAACGCCCCTGACGCAAAAGCTTTCTCTCCCTCGGTTACACCTTTGGCTGGTACCGAATGTCCGACACGGTGTAAACCGTGATGAATGCGTGCGGATCTTCCTGGTTCATGTAGGACATCAGCTTCTGGTATTCGTTTTTGTCCACGATGGTGATGATCTCGCGGCGCTTTTGCAGGTTGTATGCGCCATACGATTCATAAATGGTGGCGCCGCTGTGCAGGTCGTTCAGGATGAATTGCCGCAGTTCCTCTTCCTTTTCGGTGATGATGCACACACGGCGCTTGAGGTTGTGGTCAAAAATAAAGTGGTCCAGCACAATGCCGTTGAAATAGGTGCCCAGCACGCTCAAAACCACGGATTTTTTGTCGTACACCAGCGCGGCCGAAAGGGCCACGCACATGCCGGAGAGCGACATAGCCTTGCCAAGCTCCATATGCAGGTACTTGTTCATGATTTTGGCCACAATGTCCAGCCCGCCGGAGGAGGCGTTGCGGTTGAACAGAATGCTCAGACCGATGCTGACCACCAGAACGTAGCACAGAACGTCCAGCTCCTGGCTACCCGTCAGGGAGCCGCAGTTGGGAAACAGCCGCTCCAGCACGCCCAGAAACACCGGCAGCAGCAGGCTGGTGTACACGGTTTTTGCACCAAATTCTCGCCCGCAGGTGAAAAAGCCGATGACCAGCAGCACTATGTTCAAAATCATGGTAATGGCCGAGAGCGGCAGCGGCACGAAGTTGGCCAGCACAATGCCAAGGCCAGAAATGCTGCTGATGGAAGTCTGGCTCGGCACCAGAAAAAAGTACACCGCCGCCGCGATGATGGCCAGCGCGCCGGTTAAAATGGCAATTTCTTCGGCGATGGCCCCGAACTTCAGTCGTTTTTTCATGTTGACTTCCTCCTTAACACATGGCTGCCTTCCCATTTTAACCTCTTTGGCAGCCCGGAACAAGCACTTTGAAAAGAACACGCAAACTTTTTCGCAAAAAGGCAGCAGCCTGCCCAAAGCAGTGCAAATAAAAGTGGCGGCCCGCCTGCTGGAAGAACTGAAGGCCGCCGAGCCCGCCGAAAGCGGGGAAGAAACCCTGCCGCTGGACGGGGCTGAATGGCTGGGCTGGCTGCGCATTCCCTCGCTGGAGCTTCCGGTGCAGGCAGAGTGGAGCTACCCTGCCTTAAAGACCTCGCCCTGTCGCTACGCCGGTACGCCGGAGGAGGGGCTGGTGATCGCGGCCCACAACTACGAGCAGCATTTTGCCCGGTTCAGCCTGCTGACGGCGGGGGACGCGGTGGAGTTCACGGACGTGAGCGGCGCTGTACACCGGTATACCGTAATGCAGGTGGAGACGCTGGCCCCCACCGCCGTGGATGAAATGACCGGTGGCGACTGGGATTTGACCCTGTTCACCTGCACCTACAGCGGGCAGGCCCGCGTAACCGTGCGCTGTGTGAAAACGGCGGGGTAAGGCGGCAAATGCGGCGATAAAACAATAAAAACGTGCGGCATCGCAAGGTGAGGAGAGACCCTCAGCCGGGCGGTGCCGCACGTTTTTGTGTGTTTAAGCGGTTTTTATCCGGAATGAGTTGCTGTATAAAAAAGAGCGGTTCGGCGAAAATGCGCCGGTTCGCGACCTCGTTCGAGTTTGGGGGCGCTGCGGCCGCGGCAGGCCCGGCGGGGTTATTCGGGCGTGGAGTTGTAGTGCTTTTGGCGGCGCGCCTGAAGGTACTGTTCCAGCACACGGAAGCAGCACTCGATGTCCGCCTGCGGGCAGCGCTCCGCCAGCAGGGCCAGCGTTTCGCCGAACACCCGGGTGTCGTACTGGGTGTGGCAGCGGTTCAGGGCAAGGCCCGCCTCGGTGGGCAGGTACAGCATCTTCCGCCGGCTGCCGGGGTAGGGGCGGCGCTGCACAAGGCCCTTGTCCCCCAGCTTTTTCATCAGCTGGGACACCGCCGCCCGGGAGATGCCCCAATCCAGCGAAAGCTCGGCGGCGGTTTTGCCGTCGTGCTCAATGATGTATTTCAGGGCGTGCACCTCGGTGGCGGTGTAAAGCCGGCCGGTGCCGTAATCCGTGGGCAGGTTGGAGGACAGGTAAAGCTGGGCCGTCTGATGCAGAATGTCCGCCTTTTCGGCGATGGAGAGCTGTTCCATGGGGTCCTTTCCGGGCTGGTGCGCCCTGTGCCAAGCAGTGCAGAAGGTGGTAAGTTGCTTAACAATAGCATACCACACCCGGCGGCGGTTGACAAATCGTGGAAAAGGGGATACAATCAGCTTAAAAGTTAAGCAGCTTAACTTATTTGACGGCCGCAGGATGAGCGCTTGCGGCCACGCGCCGAATGGAGGAAAAGGAAGATGGAGATCAAGACGGTACATCTGGTGTATTACAGCGCCACCGGCAACACCCAAACGGTTGCCCGTGCCATCGGCGAGGCCCTTGCCCAGGGGCTGAACGCCGCGCTGCGCGAGGTGGACTTCACGCTGCCCGCGGCCCGGCAGGCGGTGCAGAGCTTTGGCCCGGGGGACCTGGTTGTGGCGGCCACGCCGGTGTATGCCGGGCGGGTGCCCAACAAGATGCTGCCCTATGTGCAGGAAAAGCTGGTGGGCGGCGGCGCGCTGGCGGTGCCGGTGGTGACCTTTGGCAACCGGAGCTATGACAACGGCCTGAAGGAGCTGCAGGTGGAGCTGGAAGGCCACGGCTTCCGTGTAGTGGCAGGCGCGGGCGTGCCCACCGAGCACGTGTTCTCGGCCAAGCTGGCCCCCGGCCGCCCCAACGGGGACGACCTGGCCGGGCTGGCAGCCTTTGGTCGGCAGGTGGCCGGGAAGGTGGCGGCCCTCACCGAGGCCCCGGCGCAGCCGGTGGAGGTGCGGGGCGAATTCCCGGCCCCCTATTACACCCCTAAGGGCACCGACGGCAAGCCTGCGGTGTTCCTGAAGGCCAAGCCCAAGACCGACCCGGCCAAGTGCAATGGGTGCGGCGTGTGCGCCGCCGTGTGCCCCATGGGTTCGGTTTCGGCCGAGGACCCGAGCCAGGTAAACGGCATCTGCATCAAGTGCCAGGCCTGCGTGAAGAAGTGCCCCACCGGCGCAAAGTACTTTGACGATGCGGCGTTCCTCTCTCACGTGGCCATGCTGGAGCAGAACTTCACCCGGCCCACCCAGGCGGAGTTCTTCCTGTAAGAGGAAAGCGGGCGCGGGTTCTGCACCGCCCGGAACATCAAACGCATATGGACAAAAGGCCCAACCCTGCACCGCTGCGGGGCTGGGCTTTTTTGCGTGAGGGACGGAATTTTGGGCGGATTTGCCCATATGGTTTGCACTTGCTAACTTTTTTTATCCAACCGCCCAAATTTGCGGAAAAGGGGTTGACAAAATTAGTTAGCCGGGGTAAACTCTTACTTGTTTCAGAGGTTAGCTGATTCTAACCGCTGCGTAAAAAAATATCAGAATTGCAAAGAGATGTAGCAAAGTGCCGTTTCATCGCACTTTGTTGAGAGGAGGATGCCTCTTGATGCCGTTGACGATGGCGAAACCCGGCGAGACGGTCGTGATCCGCAAAATCACCGGGAAGGACGAGGTGCGCCAGCATTTGGCGGAACTTGGGTTTGTGGTTGATAGTCCGGTCACCGTGGTGAGTGAAATCTCGGGCAATCTGATCCTTCAGGTGAAGGACAGCCGGATCGCCCTGGACAAAACCATGGCAAACCGGGTGATGATTTAAGGAGGAATGAAGCATGAAGACCCTGAAAGACGTGAAGGTGGGCGAAAACGCTGTGGTCAAGCGGCTGCACGGCGAAGGCCCCGTGAAGCGGCGCATCATGGACATGGGCATCACCAAGGGCGTGGAGCTGCATGTGCGCAAGGTTGCCCCCCTGGGTGACCCCATGGAGCTGAACGTGCGCGGCTATGAGCTGAGCGTGCGCAAGGCCGATGCGGAAATGATCGAGGTTGAGTAAAAAGCAGAGACGTGCTTTGAAAAAACGTCTTTTCTTTTTGAGGAATGGTTAGCGACAACTAATTTTTGTTACCGCTGGCTAACAAACGGCGCGGGCCGCACGGCCCGCCTGGGTGCATTGAGTACGGAGGAGTGAAACGAATGAGCATTACCATTGCTCTTGCCGGCAACCCGAACTGCGGCAAGACCACATTGTTCAATGATCTGACCGGTTCCAACCAGTACGTTGGCAACTGGCCTGGCGTTACCGTTGAAAAGAAGGAAGGCAAGCTGAAGGGCCATAAGGACGTGGTCATTCAGGACCTGCCCGGCATTTACAGCCTGAGCCCCTACACCCTGGAAGAGGTTGTGGCCCGCGGCTATCTGGTTAAGGAAAAGCCCGACGCCATCCTGAACATCGTGGACGGCACCAACATCGAGCGCAACCTGTACCTGACCACCCAGCTGCTGGAGCTGGGCCTGCCCGTTGTGATGGCCGTGAACATGATGGACCTGGTCCGCAAGAACGGCGATAAGATCGACGTGAAGAAGCTGGCCGCCGAGCTGGGCTGCCAGGTGATGGAGATCAGCGCCCTGAAGGGCGAGGGCGGCGTGGAAGCAGCCGAGAAGGCTGCCGCCGCTGCCCAGGCTCACAAGGTGGGCGAGCTGCCCCATGTGTTTACCGGCAGCGTGGAGCATGCCATTGCCCACATCGAAGAGTCCATTCAGGGCAAGGTGGATGAGCAGTACCTGCGCTGGTACGCCATCAAGCTGTTTGAGCGTGACGAGAAGGTTATTGCCGAACTGAAGCTGGACAGCGAGCTGTCGAAGCATCTGGAAGCCCACATCAAGGACTGTGAGAACGAGATGGACGACGATGCCGAGAGCATCATCACCAACCAGCGTTACGCCTACATCAACAAGGTTGTGGAGCGCTGCGTGGTGAAGAAGGCGGCCAAGCACAGCCTGACCACCTCCGATAAGATCGACCAGGTCGTTACCAACCGTGTTCTGGCCCTGCCCATCTTCGCGGTGATCATGTGGGCTGTGTACTGGATCGCCATGGGTCCCTTCGGTTCGTTCCTGACCGACTGGACCAACGACGTTCTGGGCAGCGCGTGGCTGGTGGAAGGCTCCCGCTCCATTCTGGAGGGCCTGGGCTGCGCCGATTGGCTGACCAGCCTGGTGGCCGACGGTATCTTCGCCGGCGTTGGCGCGGTTCTGGGCTTTGTTCCCCAGATGCTGGTTCTGTTCTTCATGCTGTCCATCCTGGAGGATGTGGGTTACATGGCCCGCGTTGCCTTCATCATGGATCGTATCTTCCGCAAGTTCGGCCTGTCCGGCAAGAGCTTTATCCCCATGCTGATTGGCTCCGGCTGCGGCGTGCCTGGTGTTATGGCTTCCCGTACCATCGAGAACGAGCGTGATCGCCGCATGACCATCATGACCACCTGCTTCATCCCCTGCGGCGCCAAGATGCCCATCATCGGCCTGATTGCCGGTGCTGTGTTCGGCGGCAGCGGCCTGGTGGCTGTGTCTGCTTACTTCATCGGCGTGGCCGCCATCGTCATCTCCGGCGTCATGCTGAAGAAGACCAAGCTGTTCTCCGGCGATCCCGCTCCCTTCGTTATGGAGCTGCCCACCTACCATGTGCCCAGCGCCAACAACGTGCTGCGCGCCACTTGGGAGCGCGGCTGGTCCTTTATCAAGCGTGCCGGCACCGTGATCGTGGCCGCCACCATCGTGCTGTGGTTCCTGCAGGGCTTCGGCTTTGTGGACGGCGCATTCCAGATGGTCGAGGACAACAACGACTCCATTCTGGCGGCCATTGGCCAGGCCATCTGCGTGATCTTTGCCCCTCTGGGCTTCGGCAACTGGAAGGCCACCGTGGCCAGCGTTACCGGCCTGATCGCCAAGGAGAACGTGGTTGCTACCTTCGGCGTGCTGTACCAGTACGCGGGTGAGCTGTCCGATAACGGCGACGAGATCTGGAACCTGGTTGCGGCCGATTACACCCCGATTTCTGCCTATGCCTTCATGATCTTCAACCTGCTGTGCGCTCCCTGCTTCGCGGCCATGGGCGCCATCAAGCGTGAGATGAACAACGGCAAGTGGACCGCGATTGCCATCGGCTATATGTGCGGCTTCGCTTACCTGATCGCCCTGATCGTTTACCAGCTGGGCGGCCTGATCCTCGGCGAAGTGGGCTTCGGTCTGGGCACCGTGGCGGCCATCATCGCCCTGGCGTTCCTGCTCTACATGATGTTCCGCAAGAATAAGTACAGCAACGACCATCTGTCCGTCAGCGCGGTGGATGCAGTGGGCAACCGTTGATTGCTTGAATTGATCGCTCTGCGCTGCGGCCCTTGGGGCCGGCACAGAAAGTCAAAAAGCTTCTGAAAGGAGTACGCTATGAATCTTCCAACAATCTTGATTGGGCTGATTGTTCTTGGGGTGTTTGTGGCCATTGTGGGCACTTCCATCCGGAACCATAAGAACGGAAAGGGTGGCTGCTCCTGCGGCGACAGCTGCGGCGGCTGTGCCTGCGCAGGCATGTGTCACCCGGAAGAAAAGAAATGACATGCGGCAAACGCCGTATGGCCGAGGGCCGCTGTAAAACCAATTACAGCGGCCCTCGGGCTGTTTCAAGACGAAGGAGCGTGAACGGATGGAGGAGCTGAGCTGTGCCGGCCGGGATTATCTGGAGGCCATGCTGCTGCTGGAGAACAGTCAGGAGAAGGTTCACTCGGTGGATCTGGCCCGCGCCATGGGCGTGACCCGTGCCAGCGTCTGCCGCGCCGTCGGCAGCCTGTGTGAGAGCGGCTTTCTGGCCATGGAGGGCCGGTTGCTGCATCTGACTGAAAAAGGCAAGGCTGCCGCCATGGCGAACCACGAAAAGCAGCTGTTCTTTGAGCAGATGCTGCAGAAGGCCGGCGTTGCGCCGGAACAGGCCCGGCAGGACGCCTGCCGCATGAAACACGCGGTGAGCGATGAGAGCTATCTCTGTCTGAAGGGATGAGCGTCCGGCCACCTGCGAAAATACTGTTTTGCCGAACGGGATAAAACAGTGCTTCTTAATAAAAGTAAACACAGCGCGGTGAAGCGGCCGATTGACCGGCCGTTTCACCGCGCTGCTTTGTATACCCGGGCTTTGACGGAAGCCGGGGCGGGGCGCTATAATAAAACCAACGCGGAATCCTATCATTAAAAAGATAAAAGCGGCGGCGGCCCGGCGGGATGCGGGTGCTTTGCGGCACCGGCGGCGCTTTGGGCGGTGCCGATGGGCCTGAAAGCATGGTTAAGGAAAGGGAGAGACCTTATGCGCAGCCAGAACATTGTACTGTTTTCCTCCGGCGTTTCGGAGCGGGAGGGCATTTCCCTGGCCATCCGGGATGCACTGGAGGCCATGGGCTATTCGTGCAGCTACTGGCGGGAGCTGTTCCGCGACGCAAAGGACAGCCGGAACATCTCGCTGCTGCCCATGCTGGTGAAAAAAATTCCGACCTTTGACTTTGCCGTGCTGATCTGCGAGGGACACGACCGAACCATGGTACAGCGGGGCGAACACGGTGAAACGGTGCCGACCATGCGGGACAACGTGCTGTTTGAGATCGGCCTCTGCGTCATGGCGCTGGGGCTGCCGCGGGTGATTCTTGTGACGGACGGGCAGGTGCGCCTGCCGGAGGACCTGATGGGCCCCAACAACAGCCTTGCTGTGAAACAGGTCTGCTACTGTGCGGCCGATGCGGCCAGCGTGCAGCAGGCGGCCGCCAATACCGCCCGCTACATTGCCGGAGTGCCGGACGCCTGCGGGCAGATTCAGGCATACATTGAGCAGAACAAGGCCTGCTACAGCCCGGTGGTGGTGGGCGCGGCGGCCAACACGGCCTGCGGCTACGCCAGCAATTTTGTGGTTCGCCTGCTGAATGGGCTGGACGGAACGGTTACGCTGGAAGACCCGGATCGCTGGAACGGCGAGCGGGCAGCCCTGCACATTGTGCTGCCCCAGTCGCTGCGGCAGCAGACGGTTCCGGCCACCGATGGGCTGCGCAAAGGGCGCATGGCCGGGGCGGCCTACCGCCCGCTGGAGTTTTTCTACCGGATGGAGGGAGAGACGCTGGCCATTTATGACTTTCCCACCTCATTGGCAACCAGCTACAAAACGGCCCGTATGATCCTGCAGATGGAGGCGGACGACACCGGCGACCAACAGGCGGAACAGCGCTTTCTGGCCAAGGAGCTGGACCTGTTTGAGGGGACGCTTCGGGCCCTGCAGTGTGAAGCCTTTGTGCATCAAACCCTGAGCCAGCAAATGCCGGAGAAGGGCGAGGGCTGGCTGAAGCAGCGCAGCGCCGCGCTGGCCCGCCGTATGGAGCAGATCGTGACGGTGGAGAGGGCGTAAGGGGAGCCGGGCCGCTGGGCGCCTAAGAACCGCAGCTGGGGCTGATACGGCGGCGATGGTGGTTTGACGCGGTGGCTATGGAAGCCGATGCCCATGGCAGGGCTTTTTCTGAGAATGGGAATAAAAAAACCACGGTGCGGGTGCACCGTAGTTTAGTCATCATCATAGACATCAACGTCCGGCCATTCGGTCAGCTTTTCGCTCTCTTCAATTGCTTTACGGATGCGTTCTTCGATAACCTCGGGTGGATCGTTTGACGGAGTAGGGCAATCTTTCAAAATAGTTCCCTCCATTCAATTCGATGTACTGAAAAGATAAAATCAAATACTTTTCACGATAATTCAATTTTTTCTAAATTATAAGGCGGCTTTAACTACTTGTCAACTGTTTTATCGTTCATCCCCGCTGGCCCCAAAGCGATTCTCCGGTTCTGCAAAATCACAGATACAGCAGTTCAGCCGCAAACACTGCCGATATGCTCTCCCACAAAAGCCCCCAGAAACTTTTTCGCAAATGGCTTGACAGCGGCGCGGAAATATGATATTCTTTCAGCGTTGAGGTTAGCAAACGCTAACTAAAGCGAGTCAACACAGCGTCCCCCAAAAAGTTACCCCTCGGTGCCTGCGGCAGGTGCAGTCCAAAACTGCACAAACACCGGACGCACCTTCTTTTAACCCATAAGGTTAGCTAAAGCTAACTAAACTGCGCTGAACCAGACCGAACAAAGGCCATGGCCCCGCACAAGCCGCATTTCGAGCGGCCCAGCGGCCCGGCCAACGCGAGCGAAGGAGAAATCCATGGACAACACCACCCTGGAGCACTATCTGGCCCATTACTGCGCCGCCACCCTGCTGGGGGAAAAATCCGCCAGCCTGGTGTCGCTGCCCCGGGAAGAGTGCGCCCGCATTGGCCTGCAGCTGCGGGAATACAACCGGCAGCTGGGGCCGAAGGGGCTGGTGTTTACGCTGCTGTGCGCCTGCCGCCGCCGTCTGCTGCTGCTGGTTTACCGGCCGGCCGTGCTGGAACGGGAGCTGGCGGCCCCACAGGCGGCTGCCATGCTGGAACAGCTGGGGTACCCCATGGAAGAAAACCTGCGGGCCAAGCTGAACCGCCTGCAGGCCCGTTTTGCCGAGGGCGGGGGCTTCCCCCATGAGATCGGTCTGTTTCTGGGGTATCCGCCCGAGGATGTGCTGGCCTTTGTGGCCACCGGCGGGGCGGGCTGCAAGCTGTGCGGCTATTGGAAGGTCTACCACAACGTGGAGGCCGCCCGGGCGTGCTTTGCCCGGTATGACGCCTGCCGTGACCGGCTGTGCCGGGCCATTGCGCAGGGAACCACGATTTCACAGCTGCTCTGCGCGGCGTGAGATACAAAAAACACCAGATTCAGGAGGAAGAACAACAATGAGCAAGATTGCAGTGATTTATTGGTCCGGCACCGGCAACACCGAGCAGATGGCCCAGGCTGTGGCTGAGGGCGCACAGGCCGCCGGCGCCCAGGTGGAGACCTTCACCGTGGATGCCATCGACGCCGGCGCTGCTGCTGAGTACAGCAAGCTGGCTCTGGGCTGCCCCGCCATGGGCGCCGAGGTGCTGGAGGAATCCGAGTTTGAGCCTTGGTTCAGCGAGCTGGAGGGCCGCTTGTCCGGCCATCAGGTGGCGCTGTTCGGCTCTTATGGCTGGGGCGATGGCCAGTGGCTGCGCGACTGGGCGGAGCGCACCGAGGGCGACGGCGCAGCCCTGTGCGGTGAGCCTTTGGCTGTGCACGAGGCCCCCGATGACGATGCGCTGGCTCAGTGCAAGGCGCTGGGCGAGGCGCTGGCCAAGGCCTGAGTTCTCCTGCATGGATGTACCATCCCATCCTTCACGATGAAAATAGGGCCTGAACCCATTGGCCCAAAAAAGACGGCGGGATCGCTTTCCGGTGTGAACCGGAAGGGCAGTGTCCCGCCGTTTTTTCGGTTTCTGAGGCACAGCCCGGCGGGCGGGCTTGCCCATCCCGGCGGGATGTGGTATTCTGTAAAAAAGTACAACCTATTGAATTTATAGACAACTGATTGAATTTGTCGCTGGCCGGGCCAAGGCAGAAGATGCAGGTCGGCGGCGAACGGGAGGATACGATGGAATACACCATTTCCAATGGAACGCTGACTCTCACGGTTTCGACCCATGGAGCAGAGGCCGTCAGCCTGAAAAACGCAGCCGGGCAGGAGATGCTCTGGCAGGCAGACCCGGCCATCTGGCCCCGGCACGCCCCCATCCTGTTTCCATGGACGGGCAAGCTGACCGGCGGCAGCTTCTTCTGGAAGGGCCGGGAATACGCAGGCGGGCAGCATGGCTTTGCGCGGGACCTGGAGCATCGGCTCATCAGCAGGGCCAGCCGTTCCATTACGCTGGAGCTGACCGACGGGCCGGAGACGGAAGCGCGGTTCCCGTTCCGTTTTGCTCTGCGCTCCACCTTCCGGCTGGAGGGCAGCACCGTGCACCACACGCTGGAGGTGGAAAACCGGGACAGCGACCCCATGCCCTTCGGCATCGGCTATCACCCCGGCTTTGCGGTGCCCTTTGACGAGCAGCATACCACCGAGGACTATGAGTTCCGGTTTGATACCCCCCAAAGCCCCCTGTGCATCGACTGCCTGCCCCACGGGCTGGTGAACGGAACGTGCTACTATCTGGCCGCCAACACCGACCGCATTCCGCTGACCGACCGGCTGTTTGACAACGACAGTTTCTGCATGGCCAATCTGACGGCCAAAACCCTGGGCATTGTGGAAAAGGACACCGGGCGGAACATCACCTGCCGCATTGAGGGCTACCCCTATGCGCTGATCTGGAGTGCCCACAGCGAGAAGATCCGCTTTGTGTGCATTGAGCCCTGGCACAGCCTGCCCGGCACCGAAACCGGAAGCCAGCAGTGGGCCGACCGCCCCGCGGCGGCGATCCTGGCCCCCGGCCAGAGCTGGAGCACCTGCCTGACCACGAATTTTGAGAGGTAACGAACCATGGATGGAATGACGGAACGCACGGCCCTGCTGCTGGGTGAAGACGGGGTTGAGCGGCTGAAAAAAGCCCATGTGCTGCTGTTTGGCCTGGGCGGTGTGGGCAGCTATGCGGCCGAGGCCCTGGCCCGGGCCGGGGTGGGCAGCCTGACCCTGGTGGACGACGACACCGTGAGCGAGAGCAACCTGAACCGCCAGCTGGTGGCCCTGCACAGCACTCTGGGCCAGAACAAGGCCCAGGTGGCCGCCGCCCGCATTCGGGACATCAACCCGGACTGCAACGTGACGGTGGCCCCGGTGTTTTATATGCCCGCCACCTCCCACGAGCTGCCCTTTGACGGCCCGGTGCACTACGATTACATTGTGGACGCCATTGACACGGTGACGGCGAAGTTGGAGATCATCCGGCAGGCGCAGGCAGCGGGGGTGCCGGTCATCAGCAGCATGGGCACCGGCAACAAGCTGCACCCGGAACTGCTTCAGCTGACGAAGCTCTCCAAAACCACCGGCTGTCATCTGGCGCGGGTAATGCGCAAGGAGTGCCGTGCCCGCGGCCTCAAGGACATTCCGGTAGTCTATTCCACGGAGGCCCCGATTCCGGCCAAGGCCAAGGTGGAGGCCCCCGCCACCGCCAGCCCCGGCCGCACCGGGAGCCCCAAAAAATCGGTGCCCGGCAGCGTGAGTTTTGTGCCCGGTACGGCCGGGCTGATTCTGGCCGGGGCGGTCATCCGTGCCCTGGCCGGGGTGGAGGAATAATCCTCGGATTTCAACATGATGTGAAAAAAGGAGCCTGAATTTTCGGTGAGAATGCCGATGATTCAGGCTCCTTTTTGTGAACTGTGCCAAACTCAATTGTGAAAAACCCAAGGTCACGGAAAACTTTAGGCAGCTCCACGGCACAAAAGAAGGGTGTATGCTGCGTAGGCTGTCAGGCAGGCCGCCCCCTGCCAGCGGGCAAACCGGCCGGTGAACAGCATGGGCAGAAGGGCCAGCAGGTTGATGCCGAGGCAGAAGGGAAAATCCAGCGTGAGGGTCTGGGCCCCCATGGGCAGCGGGCCGCCGTTCACCAGGCGGCAGACGGGCAGAATGAGGGCAATGTCAACGAGATTGGCCCCCAGAATGTTCCCTGCCGAAAGGCTGGACTGCCGCTTGAAAATGGCGGTGAGGGTGGTCACCAGCTCCGGAAGAGAGGTGCCGATGGCCACGATGGTCACGGCGATGAGGCTTTCGGGCAGGCCAAGCCCACGAGCCAGCGCCCGGGCGGAATTCACCAGCAGCCTGGCCCCGGCCAGAATTCCGGCCAGGCCGAGGGCGAACCCGAACAAATGGCCGGCGGTGTCCCGGCGGGTGGGGCGGGGCAGCTCCATTTGTGCAGCAGCGCCCCGGCTGGTGCGCCCGGCGTGAAGGCTCTCGGCCACAGCCAGCGCCAGAAGCGCGGCCAGTGGTAGGCAGCCGGGGCCGGTGAGCCGGCCGTCCCGGCAGGCAAGCCACAGGCAGAGAATGGCGGCGATAAGCAGAAACGCCTTGGCGGTGCAGTCCCGCCGGCGCACCCGGCCGGGCAGAAACACCATGGCCAGGGCCAGAATCAGCCCGGTGTTGGCGGTGACGCTGCCCACTGCGTTGCCGATGGCCAGCTCCGACTGCCCCTGCGCTGCCGCCATGGTGGACACCAGCAGCTCCGGCAGGGTGGTGGCCAGGCTGACCACTGTGGCCCCAATGAGAAACTGTGGCATTCCGCTGGCGGCTGCCATCCAGCAGGCGGCGTCCACAAACAAATCGCCGCCCTTTACGGTGAGCACCAGACCAAGTAAAAACATAACGCTCGCCAGCCAAAGCCCTGCCATTGCAATCACCTCAAAAAAGCGTATGCAGGGGCAGGGCTTCGGAGAACCGTATAAAAAATTCCGGCCCGCCAAAGCCGCCCCGCAAGGGGAAGCTCCGGCAGGCCGGACATTGTTTATTGGGTTAAAACCGCGTCAAAAAGCGATCAATAGGCCTTGCCCCAGACCACCATCTTCTTGGCGGGCTTGCCGCAGCAGGGGCAGACATCGCTCAGCTGCTCCTGCTCAAAGGGCATGCAGCGGCTGGAGAGGTCGGCCTCGGCCTTCATCTTCTCCTCGCAGGCCAGGTCACCGCACCACATGGCTTTGATGAAGCCGGTGGTACCGGCGGCCAGCTCCTTCACTTCCTCCCAGTTGTGGGCGGCGAAGGTGCGGGCTTCCCGGTTTTCCAGGGCGCGCTGGTAGATGTTCTTGGCCAGGGCCTCCAGCTGGGCGGGAATGGCGGTCTCCAGCTCGTCCAGGCTCACGAACACCTTTTCGCGGGTGTCGCGGCGCACCAGCACGCACTGGTTCTTCTCCATATCCTTGGGGCCGATTTCCAGGCGCAGGGGCACGCCCTTCATCTCCCACTGGCTGAACTTCCAGCCGGGGCTGTTGTCGCTGTTGTCCAGCTTCACGCGGGCAAACTTGGAAATGCGGGCGGCCAGCTCCTCCGCCTTCTCGCTCACGCCGGGCTTGTGGGCCGCGATGGGAACGATCACCACCTGGAAGGGAGCGATGGCGGGGGGCAGAATCAGGCCCTCGTCGTCGCCGTGGGTCATGATGATGGCGCCGATCAGACGGGTGGAAGAACCCCAGCTGGTCTGATAGGGGTGCTGCAGCTTGTTGTCGCGGCCGGCAAAGGTCACGTCGTAGGCCTTGCTGAACTTATCGCCGAAGTAATGGCTGGTGCCGCTCTGCAGGGCCTTGCCGTCCTTCATCATGGCCTCGATGGTGTAGGTGGCCTCGGCACCGGCAAACTTTTCCTTGTCGGTCTTGCGG
>QWCN01017667.1_pt1 | contig 18416 bp, 18 predicted proteins | sample 1972711 | NCBI WGS metagenome assembly QWCN01 (sample SAMN09866707, study PRJNA288562) | Human gut metagenome isolate term1_stool, whole genome shotgun sequencing... | isolation source: gut | host: Homo sapiens | place: USA: California
GCCGAAGAACACCGCCGCGCCCGTTTTGGTCGACCTGCGCAGAACGACCATCTACGACGGCAGCACGATCGAGACACAGACGCTCAACGGCAGCAGCATTTCCGCAAGCATTGCGATCGATGGCACCGTGTACACAAACGCACAACATGCGCATCCGCCAGCAGGATCCCGTCACGAAGCTCTGGTCGATGTGTGAGATCAATTCGTTCCTTTCCGCGGGCGGCGCACGCTGCTCCATCCGCATCCAGCGGAGCGAGTACGACGTGGCCTACGCCGCGCCGACGGTGTAACCACACCGATACCATATAAAGACACCGTTCGCGTTCCGGAAAGATATCCGGAATGCGGGCGGTGTTCACTATTTGATCTGAATTGTTTCTCCGTCATACACGCCTTGCAGGCATTCGCCGTTTCCGATGTGGTAGGCATAAAAGTCCTTCTTCGGACGCACATAGGCCTCCATGATCGCCATGATGACGCCGCCGTGGACGACGAATCCCACGCGAGAGCCGTCCGGCACATTTTTGATCGTCTCCGCAAACGCCTCGCAGCAACGCGTTTTGAAGTCCGTTACGCTCTCACCCTCGGGGATGGGCGTCAGGCACATCGCATCGACCCACGCCTGATAGGCCGGGTCGCCCGAAAGCTTGTCGGCGGACTTCCCCTCAAAGCGGCCAAAATCCGTCTCAATCAAGCCGTCCACGGCGGTATAGGGCATCTTCGGAAAAAGAATGTCCGCCGTCTGCCGCGTGCGCAGCATGGGGCTGACAAAAAGTCGATCGACTGAAAGTCCCCGCTTTTGCAGCGCTTTGACCTGTGCGATGCCCGCCTCGCACAGCGGCTCGTCCGTGCGGCCGATGTAGCGGCGGCGGAGGTTGCCCTCCGTCGCGCCGTGGCGGATGAAGAAAATGTCGATCACAGCAGCCCTCCGATCCAGACGCCGATCAGGCCGCAGAGCTCGCAGAGCTGCAAAAAGAAGCCCGACGTGTCCCCTGTCACGCCGCCAAACTGTGCCAGCGCGAATCTGCGATACTTGAGCGCGGAAACCACCACAAACGCCGCCGCCATCCCGCCAGCCATGGGAGACATCCAGACCATCCCCGCCGTGGCGGCGAGGCCGGCGAGCGTGAGCGCGACTGTCGCCGTGCGGCGCTGGACGCCGCTTGTGAAGGCGCAGAGCATGCCGGACTTTCGCGCATTCGGCAGATTCACCGCGCACAGGCCCGACAGCGCGCGAGAGAGCACGAACAGCGGGCAAATCAGCAAAATATGCCCCGCGGCGAACACCTCGTAGGCAAAGCCCGCGTAGGCGAGCAGGTACACGCCGCCGTAAATGACCGCGAACGCGCCGCAGTTGGCGGCACGCCGCGATTGCCGCGAACAGCACGCCGCTCATGCCCGTCGCCTGCGCAAGTACAGCCCACAGCCAGAGCGCCGCGCCGCAGAGAACACCCACCGCGGGGAAAAAGCAGATCGCGTAGCGCATATTTTTTTCGTTCCAATCAAACTGCGGAACGGGCACCGCGCTGTACGTCGACAGCGCGATCAAAAGCGATTCAAATAATCTCATCGAGGTCTCCCTTTTCGGCAAACGGCGCGCCGTCTTTCATTGCGACCGCCGCCGCGGCGCGGTCGTACAGTCTTTGATTCAGGCTGTTCAGCGCGCGGATGTAAGCCGCCGTCTCGCCGTCGTAGCCGTCGGCGCGCAGGCCTGTGATCGTCACGGCGACGAGCAGACGACAGCGCGAGCACAGCGCTTCGATGTCCGCGTACACGCTTGCTTCATCCCCGCCGCGCTCGAACATCGCGTTTGCCAGCAGATTCGACACATCCTCAAGCAGCACGACGCCGTCCCTTTCGACCGCCGCCGCGCTGACCTGATATGGGCATTCGAGCGTCGTAAATTGCAGGTCCTTTCGCTGCTTGCGGTGCTTTTCGATGCGCTGCAAATTTTCCTCCGAGCAGGGGCGCATCGTGGCGATGTAATAGCGCTCTCCTGTCGTGCGCGCGACGATGCGCTCGGCATAACGGCTCTTGCCGCTGCCGTTTGCACCGGAGATCATGATCAGCGTTCCCATGCGCGTTCCCTTCTCTCAGGGCGTGAACTGGTCGCCCCGGCGAATTTCGTCCAGATAGTCGTCGTTGATGCCCGCCTCGTCAAAGGTCGCCATGTCGTTGATGACAGCGCACGCAGCGTCGAGCACCTGAAAGGCGAGCGGACAGCCGCTCCCCTCGCCCAATCGCATGCCGAGGTCAAACAGCGGGCGCAGGTCCATCGCCTCCATCGCGAGGCGGTAGCCGATCTCAAACGAGGCGTGGCTCGGCACCAGGTAGCCGCGCACATTCGGGCACAGCCTGACGGCGCACAGCGCCGCCGCGGCGGAAATGAGGCCGTCGATGACCGCCGGCCGGCGTGCCGCCGCCGCGCCCAAAAATGCGCCGCACATCGCCGCGAGGTCAAAGCCGCCAACCTTGGAAAGGACGCCGACAACGTCGTCCCTGTCCGGCCGATTTACCTCAATGGCGGTGCGGATGACCGCTTTCTTTTTGCGAAAGCTCTCCTCCGTGATACCGCCGCCGCGGCCCGTCACGGCCTCGACGTCCGCTCCCAGCAGCACGGCCAGCACCGCCGAAGAGGTCGTCGTGTTGCCGATGCCCATTTCGCCAACGCCGATCACGTCCGCGTCGACCGTCCTCGCGATCTCTGCGCCGGTCAGGATGGCCTGTAAGGTTTGCTCCCGCGTCATCGCGGGGCCGGTGCAGATATTTTGCGTGCCGTAGGCGATCTTGCGGTTCAAAACGGTGCTCTCGTAAATATCGGCATTCACGCCGACATCGCACACGGTCAAGCCGCAGCCAAAGTGCTTTGCCAGCACCGCAGCTCCCGTCTTGCCCCGCATCAGGTTGATGGTCTGCTGCTTCGTCACGGACTGCGGCGCGCTGGAAACGCCCTCGGCCACCACGCCGTTGTCCGCGGCGAAGACGAGCAGCTGCTTTTTATTGAGCGCATTGTGCACCCGCCCTGTGATCCCCGCGAGCTGGATGGAGATCTCTTCGAGCCGCCCGAGGCTGCCGGGGGGCTTGGCAAGCCGCGCCTGATACTCTTCCGCCGCCGTCATCGCGCCGCGATCGAGCGGCAAAACTTCGCGCACGAGCGCGTCCAATTCCTTCTGCATGGCTCTCCCCTTCTTAAAATTCGACGCCGCGCCGCGCCGCGATCCCTCGGTCAAACGGGTGCTTGCGCTTTCGCATCTCCGTCACATAGTCGGCGGCGTCCAGCAAATGCTGCGACGGATCTCGCCCCGTCAGCACGACTTCAAGCGCTTTTGGTCTGCCGCGCAGAAAGTCGATCAGCGTTGCCTCTTCGATCAAGCCGTGGTTGCAGGCGGCGACCGCCTCGCCGCGCGGACGCTCAGTCCGACCGCCGCGGTCGTCTTGCCCTTGCCGTCGCCGAAGTACAGATGAATAAGCCCCTGCATGCTCACACCTCCTGATTCAAAATGCGGTAGATGAGCGGCATATCGAGCCCCGCGCGCACCGCGTCTGCCAGCAGATCATACTGCCGCTCCTTGTAGGCCCTCGCGTCAAAGGTGCCGAGCGATTCAAAGGAAACGCCCTTTTTCGTGCACAGCGCTTTTAAGATCGTGTCGGCGACCTCTTGTTCATCGAAAATACCGTGGACATAGCTGCCGTAGACATTGCCCATGCTGAAGAGCGCGCCGCGCGCTTCTTCGCTGCGGCCCATGTGGATCTCGTAGCCCGCGTAGCGCTTGCCGTTCAGCTCAGAGAGCAGTCCCGCGACGCCGGAGAAGACGCCGTTTGTCTGCGTCTGTACCTTTTCGCCCTGAAATACTGTTTCGAGCGGCAGAAGGCCCATTCCATCGATCTCCGTCACGCCCGCGGCCTCGACCTGTTCGGGGTCGGAAATGTGCCGCCCCAGCATCTGATAGCCGCCGCAGACGCCGAAAACCAGCGTGCCGCCGCTCGCAGCCTTTTGGATCGACGCCTCCAGCCCGCTCTGGCGGAGCCATTGGAGGTCGGCGATCGTACTCTTCGTACCGGGAATCACGATCATATCCGGCGCGCGCAGGTCCCGCGCCCGCTCCACATAGCGGAGCGAGACATTCTCGTAGCGCTCAAACGGCGAAAAATCCGTAAAGTTCGAAATGCGCGGCAGGCGGATGACCGCAATGTCGATGAGCCGCGGCTCCTTATCCCGCCCGAAGCGTTCGCTCAAGCTATCCTCGTCGTCGATGTCGACATGGAGGTATGGCACAACGCCCGCCACGGGTACGCCGCAGAGCTCCTCAAGCGTTTTGAGCCCCGGTTCCAGAATGGCGCGGTCACCGCGGAATTTGTTGACAACAACGCCCTTGATGCGCCTTCTGTCCTCTTCACTTTGCAGCGCGACCGTGCCGTAGAGCTGGGCGAACACGCCGCCGCGGTCGATGTCGCCCACCAGCAGCACCGGCGCATCCACCATGCGGGCAAGGCCCATGTTGACGATGTCGTTTTCCTGCAAATTGATTTCCGCGGGGCTGCCCGCGCCCTCGATGACGATGATGTCGTACTCGCGTGCCAAGCTCTCATAGGCCTCCATCACCGCGGGGATAAAGTCGCGCTTTCTGCGATAGTATTCCATCGCGGGCATATTGCCCTGTACGCGTCCGTTCACGATGACCTGACTGCCGACGTCCGTCGTCGGCTTCAGTAAAATCGGATTCATGCGCACATCCGGCTCGATGCCCGCGGCCTCAGCCTGCACCACCTGCGCGCGCCCCATCTCGCCGCCATCTTTCGTGATGAACGAGTTGAGCGCCATATTCTGGCTCTTGAACGGGGCAACGCGATAGCCGTCCTGCTTCAAAACGCGGCAGAGCCCCGCGGCCAGCAGACTCTTGCCCGCGTTGGACATCGTCCCCTGGATCATGATAGTTTTTGCCATGCGCTCACTCCTTTCCCACACTTCTGATTGCCGCGATAAGCTGTTCGTTTTCCTCGTACTGCCGGACCGCGACGCGATACCAGCCGGATGTCAGGCCCTCGAAATTTGCGCAGTCGCGGATTGCGACGCCGCGCGCTCGCAGCTGTTCCGTCAAGCCCACATCGCCACGGAATAAGATGTAATTCACCTGCGATGGGCACACCCAAAAGCCGAATTTCCTCAGTTTTTCCTCGAGCCACGGGCGCTCCGCGCGGATGATCGCGCGGTTTCTCTCTAAAAGCTCCGCATCGCCCAGCGCAGCGACGCCCGCCGCCTGTGCAAGCGTCGAGACATTCCACGGCGGCACCGCCGCCGACATCTTCCGCAGCAATGCCTCGTCCGCGCTCAGGCCATATCCCAGCCGCAGCCCCGCCATGCCAAAGCTCTTCGTAAAGGCCTTGAGGATAAAAAGCTGCGGGAAGTCAGATAGGGACGGCGTCAGATCAACGCCGCCGTCCGACAGGCTCAAAAAGCACTCGTCGACAAAAAGCGCGATATTTTTCTCGCGGCAGATGCGCAGAATTTCTTCCAGCAAATCGTCCGCAATGAGCCGTCCCGTCGGGTTGTTCGGGTTGCAGAGGAACAGCGCGTCGATCTTTTCGCGCGCAAGGCGCAAGGATCGGCAAAAAGTTCTCCCCCAAGTCAAAGTTTTCCTCTTGCTTGAGCGCAAAGCGCACGACCTCGCAGCCTGTCCGCCGCAAGGCAAGCGAATACTCCGAAAACGTCGGTGCGAGCTCCATCGCGCGCTTGGGCCGCACGGCCCCGCAATAGGCATAGATCAGCTCGGACGCGCCATTGCCGCAGAGGACAAAGTTCTTCGGCACCCCCTCATATTCCGAGATCGTCTGTACGAGTGTCCGGCAGTAGGGGTCTGGGTATCGGTAGAGCTCGGGCAGCGCGCGTTCGATCGCGTCGGTCACGCTTCTCGGCGTGCCGAGCGGGCTCACATTCGCCGAAAAGTCGAGCGCAATGCCGCCGTAGATATCTCCGCCGTGGCGGTTTTCCGTTTGATAAAGCATTCTCTTCCCTCACAGCGAAAAAATCAGCAGCCGGACCGCGCAGCCAAGCAGCAGCGCCAGAAGCGTCGTGCCGTACATCAGCCGGCAGGCGCGCGGGATATCCTCATGCTCGATCTGCCGCAGTGCGTCGCCGATGTACTCTTTTTTGTGCAGCACGCCGTGATACCACGCGTCGCCCGCGAGGCGCACATCCAAAAGGCCCGCGCAGACCGACTCCGTCTGCGCGGAGTTCGGGCTCGCGTGCTTGTAGCGGTCGCGGCGGAATATCTTCCAGCCGTTTTTCACGTCCATGCGCAGAAGTCCGCCCGCCGCGAGCATCAGCAGCGCGGAGATGCGCGCAGGCAGATAGTTCGCAATATCATCCGCCTTCGCAGGCACAAGGCCGATGTCCTTATACGGCGGCTCGACGTAGCCGAGCATCGAGTCCATCGTATTCACAGCCTTGTAGAAAAAGCCCAGCGGCGCGCCGCCGATGGCAAGGTACAGCAGCGGTGCGACCACGCCGTCTGACGTGTTCTCCGCCACGGTCTCGACCGCGGCGCGCGTCACGCCCGCATCGTCGAGCGCCGCCGTGTCGCGTCCCACGATCATCGAAACGGCGCGGCGCGCGGATTCGATGCTGCCGTGCTCGAGTTCGTGATACACCTTCATGCTCTCATCCCGCAGCGACTTTGCCGCCAAGATCTGCCAGCACATGACGCTCTCGACCGCGAGGCGCAGCCATGGACTCACCCTGCCGCACAAACACAGAAGCAGCGCTGGCACCGCCGCCGCAAGAAATGCGACGATCAACCACAGCACTGCGCCCGCCGCGCGCTCGCCGCGCGGCGTTTTGGGGAAAATCCTCCGCAGGACGCACTCCAGCGCGCTGATCGTCTTCCCGATCAGCACGACCGGATGCGGCAGGCTGTGCGGATCGCCCAGAACGCAGTCGATGCCAAAGCCGATGAGAAGCGGCAAAACGAGGCAAATCATGGTTTCTCCTCCGACTGCATCGTGAAGATATACACGGGGTTCTGCCCCGTCATCAGGTGATACGGCCCCGCCTTTTTGCCGCGGGCGATCTGGACGGAGACAGCCTCCGCCTCGGTAAAGGCAAAATCCTTCATGCACGCCGTCAGCTCGGCGATGCTCTCAAGCGAGACGGCCGTCGCCACGATGCGGACGTGCGGATTTTTGGCAAGCAGCATCGACAGAATATCACGCAGGTTGCCCGCGCTGCCGCCAATAAAGACGTGCGTCGGTGCAGGCAGATCGCGGCACGCCTCCGGCGCAGTGCCGGAAACGACCGTCAGGTTCTCCACATGGAACGCCGCTTGATTCTTTTTCAACAGCTCGACCGCGTCGTCTCTGCGCTCAACGGCGTAGACATGACCGTGCTTCGCCTGAAGCGCCATCTCGATGGCGACCGAACCCGTTCCCGCGCCGATATCATAGCAGACGGCGCGCTCGGTCAGGCGGAGCTTCGAGAGCGCGACGGCGCGCACCTCGCTCTTGGTCATCGGCACAACGCCGCCCTCGCCCGCGCCTCGCAAAAACGCCTCGTCCGGCAGTCCGTGCGTCACGATGGCATCGGGATGGTCGTTTTCGATCAGCACGGCGCTCAAGGGCGCAAAGGCCTTACTTTGCAGCTCCTCCGCCATGCCGGTGATAATGGTCTCATCCTCGTAGCTCAGCTGTTCGCCGACGCTCACCGTCACGGTGCCGAGGCCGTTTTCCGCCAGCGTTCGGCACAGGCCGTTCACGCCATTTTCGCCGCCGACGAGCGCGAAAACGCGCGCGTGCGCGCGCACGTCTGCCGTGATGTCGTGCGCGCGGCCATGCAGGCTGACGACATGAACGTCCTCATAGGACGTTTGCAGCTTTGCACAGAGGTAGGAAAGCGAGCTCAGGCCCGGCAGCACGCTGACCTCGCAGTCAGAAAGCAGCGGCAGCAGCTTCCTCGTGCCGCTGAAAAAGCCCGTGTCGCCCGACATCACGACCGCGCTTTGCCGGTATTCGCAGTGCGCGTGAATGAAATCCGCGATCTCCTGTGGTGCGATGGCGGCATAAGTCTTCTGCCCGCCGCGCGCGGCGGCATCCAGCATGCGTCTCGCGCCGATGAGGCAGTCCGCCTCTTCGATCGTGCGGCGCGCCTCCTGCGTCATCGCATCCCTGCTGCCCGGCCCGATACCGACAATCTTCACACTCTGCGCGAATCGGAAGCCAAAGCGGCACTCCAAGCTGTCCAACACCTGCGAAAAGGACTTCCCCTCCCGCTGCTTTGGCCGTCCGATCACGAGCACATTTGCCCCGGTCTTTCGCGCCGCGGCGACCTTGGCGGCAAAGCCGCCCGCCTCGCCGCCGTCCTTCGTCACGAGCCACTTAGCCGACACGGCGCGCAGCATGGCCGTGTCCATCTCCTCGGAAAACGGCCCCTGCATCGCTAAAATGTGCGACGGCTGCACGCCCGCCTCTCGACAGAGCGCGAGCGACGCGTCCAGCGGCAGCACGCGCGCATAGGCTCTATCTGTAAAGCCTTTTACCTTGCTATACGTTTTCAGATCCTTGCTGCCGGTCGTCAGCAGGATATTTCCGTCCGTCTTCGACAGGAACAGCGCTGCTGCTTCCGCATTCAACACGCAAGTAAAGTCAGATACCTTGTCAGACTCCTCGCGCAGAAGGCGCAGATATTCTGTCCCTGTCTCCGCGCAGGCGTGCGCAACGCTCTCGGTGATCGATGCCGCGTAGGGGTGCGTCGCGTCGATCACCAAATCAAATTTCGTGTCGGAGAGCATTTGAATGATCCCGTCCACCGGGATACGCCCCGAGCGCACCGTCACGTTGTCCCCTTCGGGCAGGAGCGTTTCACCGTATTCCGTTGCTACGCAGGCCGTGACGGAGACCGGCTGGGTGCTCAAAAGCTCCACGAGTCGGCGCGCCTCCGTCGTGCCTGCGAAAATGCAGATCTTACACATTTTTGTACCCTCGCGGCGTGATGAGCCGCCCCGCAATTTCCTTCGTTGATACGTTGCCGACGATCACCGTGCAGAACATATCGACCTCTGCCTCTCTGAGCTCCCCGAGCGTCAGGGTGCGCCAGCTTTCCCCCGCGCGGCCGATGTTGCGCGCGATGCCGCAGAGGCGGCTGTCCGGCAGGTCGCGCAGCAGGATATCACACGCACGCTTCAAATGTGCGGGCCGCGAACGGCTCGCGGGATTGTAAAGGGCGATGGTCAGGTCGGCCTTTGCCGCGTGCGTCAGGCGCTTTTCGATGGTCTCCCACGGCGTCAGGCGGTCGCTCAGGCTGATGACGGCAAAGTCGTGCGTCAGCGGCGCGCCCAAAAGCGCCGCGGCGCTGCATGCCGCCGTCAGGCCGGGGACGACCTCGATCTCAGGCTCTTCCCTCTCGCCGCGCAGCTCGTACACGAGCGCCGCCATGCCGTAAATGCCGCTGTCGCCCGAGCAGACCATCGCCGCGGTCTTGCCCGCGCGCGCCAGATCAAGCGCGAGCGCGCAGCGCTTCACCTCCTGTGTCATGGGTGTTTCATAAAACGCCTTGTCCGGATAGCGCTCCTTCACAAGGTCAACATAAACTCCGTAGCCAACGATGGCGTCGCACGATTGCAGCGCGCGGTCGGCGCGGATCGTCATATCCTCATAGCTTCCCGGGCCGATGCCCACCACGATCACTTTACCCAAAGGTAACCTCCCAATGCTCCGCCGCCACGGCGACGGTCACGCCGTCCACCGCAGTCTTTTTCACCAACAGCCCCGCCTCCTGCTGCTTTAAGTCAATGGAATAGACGCCCTTGACCGCGCTTGGATCCAGCTGATGCGCAGAAAGCACCGCCGCAACGGCGGCTTCAATGGTTTCCTGTGCAGTTCCCCTGCGGCAGCCGATGCCGACACGCAATACTCTCGGCGTGAGGCGCAGCGTTTCGGCAAACAGTTCTTTCGTGCAGTATCCGATCACAATTCCCAGCGCGCCCTGCGTTTTTTCCACAATTCCGCCGGGCAATGCACCCTTGATCGGAAAATCGCTCACAAGCGGCACGTCGTGCTCCAGAATTTCCGCTGCGACCTTTTTTGCAAGCGGCATACTCGAAATGGCGCATTCATTTTTTGCTGCCCAGGCATCGGCGGCAAATTTACCGTTCACGTCCGTTGCCGTCGTGATGACCGCCGATGCGCCGAGCGCCGCGGCAAGGCGGCGCGCCAGATCGTTCGCCCCGCCGATATGACCGGAGAGCAGCGGAATGACAAACTGCATTTTCTCGTCGATGCAGAGCACCGCGGGATCGGTCTTTTTGCTCACAAGATACGGCGCGATCTCACGCACGGCGATACCGCACGCGCCGATGAAGATGAGCGCATCCATCGACGAAAAGCGCTCGCGGTAGATGTCCTTCGCAAGCGGCAGGAAGCCCGCTTCTTCCAATCGCGGTACCGCGTAGCAGACGGTTTCCGCCTCCGCCAGCACCGCGCAAACGCGCCGCGCTGCCGCGCAGCCGCCGTGGCTGTAGGCAAAAATTGCGATCTTCATGCCTTCCCCTTGCGGTATTCCGTCGTAAAGTCGGGGTGGTAGAGCAGCGAGCGCAGATATTCGCCGCCAAGGCAGCCGCCCACCACGATCAACGCCGTCTTTTTCATGCCGTTTTCCGTCACCGTCTTATGCAGCGTGCCCACCGTGCAGCGGAAGATCTTCTCCTCCGGCCATGTCGCCTTGTAAACGACGGCCGCGGGCGTTGTCTCTCCATAGCCGCCCGCAAGGAGCTCGCCTTGCAGCTTTTCTGTGAGTGAGGTGCTCAAGAACAGCACCATCGTCGCCTGATGCGCGGCCAAGCTGCGGATGGACTCACGCTCGGGTACCGGCGTGCGGCCCGCCGCGTGTGCAATCGCACGGTGGTCTTTCCCTCGCGCTCCGCCCGCTCGATGAGGACGATGACCTCTTCAAGCGTCAGCTTCGCGCTGTCGTGAACCTCGCAGCCCGGTTTCGTGAGTGTAAGCAGCTCGGGATTCACCAGCGAACCCGCGTAGATCACCACATCTGCTTCGCCAAGGAGCCTTGCGCCCCGCAGCGTGATGAGATCCGGCCCCTCCCTGATCTGTTCGAGCAGTTCCTCCGCGCCTTCCGTCTCGCAGAGGAAACCGTATTCTTTCGAAAATAAGATTGCGCCGCTCTTAAGCTCTCCGCTCTTATAGCCGAGCATCGTGCCGATGCGCTGTCCCAGACGCACGAGGAAGGCATCCTTCAGCCCCTCTTCGTCCAGGATGCGCAGCGCGTCGTCGCAGGTGGCGCAGTGCAGAATTTCCTCCGTGCGTTCTGCGCGCAGGCCCAGCGCCGCGCTGTGCGAGGCGATGATCTCCATGCGGCAGTCGCCGAATTTCGAGTGCGTGTTCCACATGCCGCCCGCGAGCTTGACGAGCTTACCAATGTGCCCGATGAGCAGCGCGCCGTGAAAACCGAATTCCTTGCAGAATTCCAGGCTGTCGCCGATGAAGTTCGACGTCAGCACCGCCGTCTTCGGGTCAAGCCCGATAAAATCGCGGATGTAGTCTGCGCCGTAGTTGCCGGGCGCAAGGAGGATGTAGTCCGCGCCGTTCTCGCGCCGCTGCCGCAGTTCCACGCGGATGGTGTCGAGCAATGCCTGCTCGCTCATCGGCTCGACGATGCCGGTCGTGCCCAGAATGGAGATGCCGCCCTCAATGCCGAGGCGCGGGTTAAAAGTCTTTTTCGCGAGCGCCTCGCCCTCCGGCGCGGAGATCGTCACGTCAATGCCGCCGTCGTATCCGACGAGCATGCAGACCTCGCGCACGTTCTCTTCGATCATTTTTCGCGGCACGGAGTTGATAGCCGCCGCTCCCACGGGCTGGTCAAGTCCCGGCTTCGTCACGCGGCCGACGCCCTCGCCGCCGTCGATGGTCACGCCGGGCGTGGCCGATTTTCTCACCGCGGCAAAAATGAGCGTACCGCGCGTCACGTCGGGGTCGTCACCGCTGTCCTTTCGGATGGCGCAGCGCACCTCGTCCGCGGACCGCTGAATGTCCAGCACATCTAAATTGAGCTCGATGCCTTTCGGCGTTTGCAGGCGGATGGACTCCTTCCTCCTGCCCGTCAGCAGCATCCACGCCGCGGCCTTAGCCGCCGCGGCGGCGCACGAGCCGGTTGTGTAGCCGAGGCGCAGGCGCTTACCGTCCTTTACGAGATATTCTTCCATCTTTTTACCGCCTGATCTGATAGAGCAGGGCATTGCAGATGGCCGCGGCCACGTTGCTGCCGCCCTTGCGTCCACGCGCGACGATGTACGGCGCGCGCGCCTTTTCGATGATGCGCTCCTTGCTTATCTCCACATTCACAAAGCCCACCGGCACACCGATGATGAGCGCGGGGGCGGCTTTTCCCTCTTCCATCAGCTGCTCTAACGACAGCAGCGCCGTCGGTGCGTTGCCGATGGCGAAGATGCAGGGCTTTTCAAGCGCCGCCGCCTTTTCCATCGAGACGAACGCCCGCGTCACGCCGCGCGATCTCGCCTCCTGCGCGACATCGGGGTCGGACATGAAGCAATGCACCTCGCCGCCGAGGCTCGCGAGGATCGTCTTGTTGATGCCAGCTTTCGCCATCTGCGTGTCGGTGACGATGTCGCAGCCGCCTTTCAGCGCGGCGATGCCCTTCTGCACCGCGTGGTCGGAAAACGTCAGATTGTCGGCATAGTCAAAATCTGCCGTCGTGTGGATGACACGCTTGATGACAAGCTCGTTTTCGGGGTCGAGCACGCGGTCCCCCAGCAGCTCCGTGATGATCTCGAAGCTGCGCTGTTCAATTTCCATCGGCTTCATCGGCTCACTCATAGCGGGGTTTCTCCTTTCGGCAGGCTTCAACAAAGCGCACCGCGGCGCTTAGGTTTGCGTAAAAGTGGAAATGCGGATAGCCCGCGTAGAGCGTTTCGCCCGCATACGCGCAGCGCCAGCTTCTTCCGCTCGGCTTTTCCGCGAGGAAGTCCTCGCCCGGATTTTCCGCATCCCAGCGGTGGAACTCGTGCGCGGAGATCTGCTCGCCCGCGGCAAACAGCATCGAATCCCGCTGCGCCGTCAATGTCGCGTAGCCAAAGCGCGTCAGCTTCCCCGTGTCGAAGCAGCTGCCCGATAAAACGCCCGCCATCGCATGTCCCGCGATGGACTGCGTCAGGTACATAAAGCCGCCGCACTCGGCGACGCAGGGCAGTCCCCTTTCCACCGCCGCGCGGATAGAAGCGCGAAAAGCAAAATGCCCTGTCGCGCGCGACGCCGATGCGCACATGCTCGCCCGCCACCGGAATGTCCGGCGGCGTGAATGTAAGCGGCGGCGCGCTCTTCGCGATTTGCAGCAGCGCGTTCAAATCGATCGTCTCCCGCGCCTTGGCGGCGAGACGCTGCATCTTCTCTTTCAGATCGTCCACCTCTGCCGCAGTGATGAGGCCGAGGTGGCGGCTCTCGAGCGAGCAGTCGGGCATTTGCGGCAGAAAGCCGCAGGCGCGCACGCTGAAGCGTTCTTCGATCGCCCGCGCAAGCGTCGGATAGCTCATCGCCGTGCAGCCGTTCAGGATGACGCCGCGGATGCGGTTTTCCGTCGCAAAGTGCAGAAAACCGTCGAGCACGGCCAGCGCCGACAGTCCCGCGCCCTTCGCGTTCAGCACGAGCACGACGGGACTTTCCGTCCGCTGCGCGATCTCAAAGGTGCTCGCGCGCGAGGAATCAAGGCCGATGCCGTCGTAATAGCCCATCACGCCCTCGATGACCGTCACGTCCTTCCCTGCGCCGTTTTGCGCGAGGAGGAAGCGCAGCGTGTCGTCGTCAAAAAAGAAGGGGTCCAAATTGCTGCTCTTCGCGCCGATGATCTCGCGGTGGAACATGGGGTCAATGTAATCGGGACCGCACTTCGCCGCGGCGACAGAAACGCCGCCGTCGACAAGCGCCTGCAAGATCGCGCATGTCACCGTCGTCTTGCCGCAGCCACTGTTCGTTCCGGCAATGAGCAATCTCGGCGCTGCCTTCTGCATGTTCCGCCCTCCTTTTATCGTATCTGTAAAGCAGTTTTCCTTGTATGATTTACGGTGCAAATTCCAATGTGCTGAAGCACTCGTCGTACTTCCCACGCTCCAAGTGATAGAGCTGCGCGATGTAGTCGCTCGTGAAGATCTCCTCCGGCGTGCCGATGCGGTCGATGCGGTCGCCCGCGACGCAGATGACTGTGTCGTTTTCGCGCACCATGCGCTTGAGGACGGAGAGCAGTTCCAGTTTGTAGCGGATGTCCAAAAAGCTCGTCGGCTCGTCGAGCACGATAAGCTGCGGCTGCTGGCACAGGGCCCTTGCGAGCAGAATGCGCTGCCGCTGGCCGTCGCTGACGGCGGAAAACGGCGCGTCGGCGAACGCGAGCGCGTCCACCTGAGAAAGCGACTGCTCGACGATCTTCTTATCTTCGTCCCGCAGGACGCCGAGCCTTCCCGTGTAGGGATAGCGGCCCGAGCTGACCACATCGCGGCAGGTCATGAGCTCCGGTTCGACGCGCGCGGTCATCAAGATCGCCATGCGCCGCGCGACGTCGTTGCGGCTGCGCGAGCGCATCGTCTCGCCATCCAGATACACTGTGCCGGAAAGCTCCGGCAGCTGACCGATGACGGTTTTCAGGATCGTCGACTTGCCCGAGCCATTCGGCCCGATCAGCGTAACGATCTTTCCCCTCTGCACGCAGAGGGACACATCCTCGATGAGGGGCTTGCCGTGGTAGCCGACGGATAAATTCTTTGTCTCCAAATAGCCGCTCATTCCCGCCCCGCCTTTCTGCGCACCATCATGTAGATGACGACCGGCGCGCCGAACACCGCCGTGACCGAGCTGATGCTGACTTCCGTGGGCGCAAAGGCCGTGCGCGCGATGAGATCGCACGCAAGGCAGAAGATGCCCCCGCCGAGGAAGCTCGCCGGGATCAGCAAAAGCGGCTCCGCCGTCTTGAAAAGCGCCTTCATCAGGTGCGGCAGCGCGATGCCGACAAACGAGATGGGGCCGGCGAAGGCCGTCACGCAGGCAGATAACACGCTGGAGAGCAGGATGAGCGCCGCGCGGAACGCCTTGATCGGCACGCCCATGTTGCGCGCGTAGACCTCGCCGAGCTGATAGGCGCGGATCGGCTTGGAGAGGAAAAATGTCAAAATCAGCGCGATCCCGCACACCCAGGCCATCGTCGTCACGTTTTCCCACTTCATGCCGGAAAACGAGCCGTTCGACCAGTTGTGCAGGTTCACGATGTTTGAATCGTCCGCGAACGTGACGAGAAAATCCGTCAGCGCTGAGCAGATGTAGCCGATCATCACGCCGCAGACGACGAGAAGGCTCATCTGATTGACCCGCTGCGAAATGAGCAGGATGAGGCCCATCGAGAGCATCGCGCCGATGAACGCCGCGCTGATCAGCAGCGCTGACGATGATCTGACGCCGCGGCTGAGGAAAACGATCATCGCGATCGACACCGCAAGCTTCGCCCCCGACGAGATGCCCAGCACAAACGGCCCCGCGATGGGATTGTGGAAAAACGTTTGCAGAAGATACCCCGACACGGACAGCGCACCGCCTAAAATGAGCGCCGACGCCATGCGCGGCAATCTAATTTGCATAATGATCTGCTTTTGCGTCAGGTCATCCCCGCCGCCGAGCAGAATTTGTCCTATCTGAGACGCGGAGAGCTGCACGCTGCCCGCGAATAAATTCCAGATCAAAAAAACAGCCAAAAGGACGAGCAGCAGCAAAAAGCCGCACCACGTCCGTGTTTTCCGCTTCTGCTCCATGCCCGTCCCTCCTGTCTGTTTCAACTTTCCAGTCAAAAATTATTGCAGCTTTGTCAAAAACCGGAGCGGCGTATCCGCCCCGCTCAAAACGGTGTGGAGATCCACGACGAGGTCGCTCAATTCGAGCGATTCCTGATAAAAGTCCTTCGTCAGGCACCAAACGTTCCCGTTCTGCACGGCCTTAAAGTCGCCGAGCAGCGGTTCGAGCGCTAAAAGCTCGTCGATCGTCGTAAGCCCGCCGTCGATGATGCTGTTATAGATGAGCACATCCGCGTCGTGCGCGCCGCTGTAAAATGCCTCCATCTGGATGGTGACGGTGGACTGGGCGTTCTCCTCTTCCGTGTTGTCAAAGGAGACGTATTCCCCTCCCGCCATGGCGATGGATTTAGCGACATAGTCCGTCGACTTTCGCACATTGACCGCGCCGTTGCTCGTCACATAGAAGAATGTGACGGTCTTTCCCGTGGGCGCAGCGCCCAGAATGCCCGAAACGCTGTCCATTTTCTCCTCAAACAGCGCCGCGGCCTCGTTCTCCTTGCCGATGAGCGCACCGTAGAGCTTGACCCACTCCATGCGGCCAAACGGCTCGCTCTCGTAGCTGGACATTTCCACGAGCACGGGGATACCCAGCGTTTCAAACTGCTCGATGACCTCGGGCGAGTGGTAGATCATCGTGTTTTCAAGCACCAGATCGCAGCCCTGCGACAAGATAAGCTCGTAATCAGGCTCGGAGTATTTGCCCGCGTAAAGCATGTCACCCGCGCTCATGGCCTCCTTCGCCTGCTCGATATACCAGTCCGACTCCTTGCGTCCACTGAAGCGGATGCAGTCGACCGCGTCCAGCTGGGCAAAGCTGTCCATCGCCGCGCTGGCGACCAGATAAATTTCATCAAGCGGCTGCTGCAAAACTGTCACGCCCTCCGGCACGCCGCCGGGCACGGCCGCGCCCTCCGCCACGAGCAGGAACTCCTGATCCTGCCCGACGGTGATGCGCTTGTAGTCGTCGTCCGCGTAGGAAACCGAAAACTGCGTGGCATAGTCAAGCGGCATGGTCTTGTCAAACGACAGAGCATCCCACGCGACCGCCGCGTCTTCGCCGTTCGAACCGTCCTGCGCTTTGTCCCCGCAGGCGCAGAGCGTCAGCACGGCCAACAGCGTGAGAAGCGCGCGCGGCAGGCGTCTCATCTGTTCACCTCGGCACTCGAGGCGTCGAACGTCAGCGTGTAGTCGATCTCGTGCGGCGTGCTCATGGCGGTGGTGTCGCCGACCACGGCAAGCGGCGTATCCAGCGCGGCGACGGGGATCTCAAACGTCGAGCCGTTTTCGGTCGAGAGCACGTCGCAGCGCTCGCCGTCCACGGCGATCGTGTAGGTGCCGTCGGCCAGCGTCTCGGCGGGCGCGGCGTCGTCGTCTTCCTTCAAAACGGCGTTCGTCACGGAGACCTTGTGGTCATACCACTTGCCCTTCGTGCCGATGATGGCGACGTCGAACTCCTCGTCCAGCGCGGGCACGGGGATATCAAAGCCATTGACCTCCTCGCTCAGGCCGTCGGAATAGGTGACGGTGTCGGTCGTGGGCTGCAAGAGCGCCGCGCCGGCCTTCCGCGCATCCTCCGCCGTGCCGCAGAAGAGGTTCAGAATGCTCTTGGACGGCAGGCTGATGTGGATCGTCATCTGGCCGTTTTCGACCGTCAGCGTCCCCTTGCCCTTGCATACCTCGTTCACGTGGAACATGCTGCTGTCGGTGTTGAAGTCCGCGGTGTAAACGCCGTCGGCGAGCGCAGGCACGGTGTTGGTGTCCTGCGGATTGCCGTCCCCGCTCTTCTGCCCGCAGCCGAAAAGCAGCGTGCAGAGCAGCAGCGCGGTCAGCATCAGTGTCAGTGTTCTTTTCATTGGGAAATACCTCCATCCGGAAAAGGCCCCGAAGCGGTGCACAATCGCTTCGGAGCCCTTTGGGTCTATTTACGCGTTCAGGGCGTCAATGGCGGCCTGGGTGTGGGCGATGTACAGCGCCTGGATGTCGGCAATCTCGCCGAGGCCCGCGATCTGGCAGTCGACGGTGAAGTCGGCAGCCTCGAACATGGACTTCCAGGAATCGTCGTCGCTGCCGGCCATGTCGTTGTTGGCGTGGTCACCCGCAACGACCATCAGCGGGCGCAGGATGACGTTGGTGTAGCCCGCGGCCTTGACGGCCTCGATGACGGACTCGCAGGAGGTCTCCTCCGGCTCGCCCTCGACCGTGCCGATGAAGACGTTCTCATAGCCAAGGTTCTGCATCTGAGCGCTCATCTGGCTGTAGCTGACCTTGGCGACGTGTGCGGTGCCGTGGCCCATGAAGACGAACGCGGCGCCGGCTTCCTTGGCGGCCTCGAGAGAGTCAAAGCCGCTTGCCTCGACCGCGGCGACGGTGATGGCCTTGGCGACAACTTCCTTGTCGGCGTTGATGACGGTCGCGTCGCTGCCGACCTCGCCGAGCAGGGGCTCTGCGATGGAGACGGATTCGAACCGGTCGCGGTACTCGTCGATGGTAGCACACATTTCGTCATACTCCGCGCCGTGCATCAGGTGCGTCGGCTGCACGACGAGGTTCTTGACGCCGTTGGCCACAGCGCGG
>QWCN01007164.1_pt1 | contig 18392 bp, 20 predicted proteins | sample 1972711 | NCBI WGS metagenome assembly QWCN01 (sample SAMN09866707, study PRJNA288562) | Human gut metagenome isolate term1_stool, whole genome shotgun sequencing... | isolation source: gut | host: Homo sapiens | place: USA: California
GGAGCGGCTGGCCGACTGCAAGGAGCAGGTCGACGGCCTGCTGGCGCGCTACGGCGTCGGCGGACGCTATATCTCCATCGAGACGCAGAACTGGAACGCATTGTGGGAGAGTAATTTCCCGGCCGTCGATGTCGAAGGCCGCCTGCGCATCCGCGCGCCGTTCCACGAGGCGGCTCCCGCGGGCGAGACGGAGGTGGTCGTGATGCCCAAGATGTCGTTCGGCACGGGCCACCATGCCACGACATGGCTCATGTCGCGCGCGGTGCTCGACCTCGGGGTCGCGGGCCGCACGGGGCTCGATATGGGCAGCGGTACGGGCGTGCTGGCAATCGTCGCCGCGAAGTGCGGCGCCGCGCATGTCGACGCCGTGGACATCGACGACTGGGCCGATGAAAACTGCCGCGAGAATGTTGCCGCGAACGGGGTCTCGGAGCGTATTACCCCGATGCTGGGCGACGTGCGCCGCATCGCGGGCCGGAGTTACGATTTCATCCTGGCCAACATCAACCGCAATATCCTCCTGGCCGACATGCCGGCCTATGCTGCGGCGTTGCTCCCGGGCGGCGATCTGGTGATGAGCGGATTTCTGGAGCAGGATGTCCCGGCGGTCACGGAGGCTGCCTCAAAACAGGGAATGACGGCTGTCGCCGCCGCCGAACGCGACGGTTGGATGCTGGTACATGTCAAAAAGGAGTCGTGAAAAGCTACAAAGGCCGCGGCATCGTGCTGCACACGCTCAAATACGGCGATTCGTCGATGGTCGCCTACCTGCTGACCGATGTCGGAGGCCGCCGCAGCTACATGCGGACGGGGATCGAAACTGGCGTTGTTTCAGCCGATGTTTCCCGTCGAGTTCGAGGGACTGGAGTCCTCGCGGCAGCAGATGGACCGCTTCAAAGAGGTGCGTGCGGGATTCGTGCTGCAAAGCCTGCCGTTCGACGTCCGCAAGTCGACGATGGCGCTTTTTATGGCCGAAGTTTTGTATCGCCTGGTCCGGGAGAGCGAGCCTAACGAACCGCTTTTCGATTTCGTGTGGAGTTCGGCCGAAGCGCTGGATGCGATGGACGACGGGGTTTCGAATTTTCACCTCTGGTTCCTGGCCAACCTGAGCCGCCTGCTGGGCTACCGTCCGGGCAACGACTATACGCCGGGGGCGTGGTTCGACATCCGCGAGGGGTTGTATACCCCCGTGCGGCCCGCACATCCGGGGGTGATGACGCAGGAGTGCGCCTGCCTGCTCGACCGGATGCTGTGCTGCGACGTGCGGCGGCTGGGCGAAGTGGAGCTGAACCGCGACCGGCGGTCCGACTTCCTCGGAGCCATGCTGGCCTATTTCGGCTATCATCTCGATGCCATCAGCGCCGTACAGTCGGTGCGCATACTACGGGAAGTGTTTTAGCGTTAGTGATAATGAAGAGATAAAAGGGGAAAACTATGAGAAAGATGTTGTTTGCAGCCGTAGCGCTCGTCGTGGCGCTGGCCGCTTCGGCCCAGGAACCGAAATTCGATTTCAAACGCGATACGACCCGCACGTCGGGGTTCGCGCTTCCCGATTCGCTGGCGCACATGTCGCCGTGGAAACCCGACTATAAGACGATGGCGCCGGTGAAGACCAAGCCCACGGTGTCGATGACCTCGGTGGTGGTGATCCAGAAGGAGAATCTGCCTTCGCGCATCACCGTCATCGACAACAATACCCTGCGCCTGGGGGCTCATTTCACCCTTTCGAACGGACAGGCGTGGAACTGGAGTCCTTTCCCCGACGCCTACCTCGACGCGCGCACGCTTTCGTTCCCCATGCCGCGGTAGTGCTGCATTAGGGAGTTGTTTTGTGAAAGGACCGGATTTTTCCGGTCCTTTTTAGGTATTTAGGCGTATTGACCCGCAGCGATGAAATCCCGAATTTTGTACCCGAATTCGAATCGCTGTTTATGAAAACGATTTTTGTGGGACTATTTTCCCTGCTTATCCTCGGGGTTCAGGCCCGGGAGCCTGCCGCCGAACCCTCCGTTGCGGAGCTTTCTGCCGAGGTCGAAGCCCTGAAAGCCAAAACTTCGACGTGGGACAGGATACTGGCCCGCCTGCCCGAGATTTCGGGTTATGTGCAGGCCGGTTGCGAGTGGTCGGAGACCTCCTCGTCCTTTTTTATCAAACGCGTGCGGCTGAATCTGGCAGGCGCCATCGCTCCGAAACTCGACTACCGCGTGCAGGTCGAGTTCGTGTCGCCGAAGATCGTCGACGCCTATCTCCGTTACCGGCCTTTCGATGGGCTGAATTTCCAGCTCGGAGAGTTCAAACTCCCTTTCTCGATCGAGAACACCGAGTATCCGCCCCTCAAATACGAATTTATCGAATACCCGCTTTCCCTGTGCCGGCTGATGGGTTTCAACGACATCTGCGGGCTTTCAGCCACGGGCCGCGATATGGGCGCCATGCTCTGCGGCAGCTTCTTCAAACGCGAAGGTTTCAGTATTCTGAGCTATAATTTCGGCGTCTTCAACGGCGAAGGGCTCAACATAAAGGACAAGAACAAATCGAAGGACATCGCGGCGCGGCTGACACTGCGTCCCGTCGCGGGATTGCAGGTCGCCGGTTCCTGCTACTGGGGCGAATACGGCGCCGACTACCTCAGACGTGTCCGCTACGGTGCGGGCGCCTGCTACGACCGCGGCCCTCTGGTGGTGCGTGCCGAGTGGATCTGCGGCACGACGGGGCTTCCCCAGGGCGCCGGCGAGCTGGACAGCGACGGCTGGTACGCCGTGGGCGGCTGGCGCGTGACGCGGACGCTGATGCCCGCGGTGCGCTACGACACCTTCCGCGAGAATACGTCTGAAAATGCCTCCCGCCAGACCAACTACACGGCGGGACTGTTGTGGCAGCCCGTGAAATTCCTCCGCTGCCAGCTCAACTACACCTATGAGGACTATGCGTCGCACGCCGCTTCGAACCGCAACGTCGTGTCGCTGATGCTGAGCGGAATTTTTTAGCGTAGTTACGACCCGCATTCCGGTCGCGGGTCTCGATTCCGCTGCTGCTGCTTGCGGCGCTCATCCCCGCTGACCTGCCGAGTGTTCCCTCGACCCTCGTGGGCGAAGTGGCCTGGTACAATATCGTTTATCTGTTCGCCATCGTGCTGGCGGTGCTCTACGTCGGCTGCCTGCTGCTGCGGCGTCCTCTCAAAGGACTGCTGCCGTCGCTGGTCGTCGTCTTCGCCGTTTCGCTGCTGGCGCAGGTCGTGGCCAAAATTCCGGCCGTTTCGTACTACGGCTTCGAATCGGTCTTTTTCTCGGTGCTGTTCGGCCTGCTGATCCGCAACGTGTGGCACGTTCCCGCATGGATGAAACCCGCCATCCAGGGCGAGTTCTTCATCAAAATCGGCGTGGTCTGCCTCGGCGCCACGATCCTCTTCAGCGACGTGATGAAGTCGGGCGTCTTCGGACTCGTGCAGGCCTGTCTCGTGGTGGCCGTCGTGTGGTTCTTCGCCTTCCGGCTCTCGCGCCGCATGAAGGTCGACGAACGTTCGGCGATGATCCTCTCGAGCGGCGTCTCGATCTGCGGCGTTTCGGCCTGCATCACGGCGGCGCGCGTGGCGGGCGGCGACGACAAGAAGCTCTCCTACATCGTCTCGCTGGTGCTGATCGTCGTCGTTCCGATGATCTACCTCATGCCGTGGCTGGCGAACCTGATCCTCCCGCATCTGTTCTCCCCCGAGGTGGCCGAGGAGGTCGCCGGGGCGTGGATCGGCGGTACGATCGACACCACGTCGGGCGTCGCCGCATCGAGCATGATTGTCGGCGAGGTCGCCAACCAGCATGCCGTGATTATCAAAGCGGCGCAGAACGTGCTGATCGGCGTCGTGGCGTTCTTCATCGCGCTCTACCTGTCGACCCGCGGCGAGAAGGGCAGCCAGGCGCCCTCGCTGGGTATCGTCTGGGAGAAGTTCCCCAAATTCATCATCGGGTTCGTCGCCGCGTCGCTCATTTTCAGTCTTTGTCAGTCGAACGACCTCTTTACGCTCAGCGCCAAGGGCAAGCTCCTCGAACCGGGCGTGGCGAAGATGTTCTCGACGGTCTTCTTTTCGCTGGCGTTCGTCTGCATCGGTCTCGACACACGCCTCAAAGACATCATCTCGAGGGAGAACCGCAATGTCCTCTGGTCGTTCCTCGCGGCGCAGACCTTCAATATCGTCGTGACGTTCGTGATCGCCTGCCTGCTGTTCGGTCTGCTCAAACCTGCCCTTTAGCGCTTTAAGAAAGCGCTTTTAGGGGCGGTGGCGGGCCGGGCCTTTTCCGATGCGGTTCTGCGCTACTTCCGTTACGATCATAAAAAAGGCTGACGAAAACGTCAGCCTTTTTTCGTGTATTTCCGTCCCGTGCGGAATCCCGTTCCGCCTTTCCGGGCCGGCCGCTGTTCCGGGCGTGGATTTCCGCCGAAAAAATACGATTTCTGCCGCCGTTTGTCGTCCTGCGAACGGGCGACGTAGACTTTTTCGTGCGTGTAGGGATTTTCGCCCGTGTAGAACATCACCGACGAGAGGGTCATCGGCGTGGGCGTGAGGTCCTGCACCTGCTCGAGATTGAAATGCAGTTTCCCCAACACTTTCTCCGACAGCGATTTCATGTCCCGCTCGGTGCATCCCGGGTGCGAGGAGATGAAGTACGGGATCAGTTGATAGGGCAGACGCTCCCGGCTGCAAATGCGGTGGAAATCCGTGTTGAGCTGTTCGAACAGCGCGAACGGCGGTTTGCGCATCAGCTTCAATACGCTCTCCTCGGTGTGCTCGGGCGCCACTTTGAGCCGTCCCGAGGTGTGGTGTTTGAGCACCGTTTCCAGATAGGGCGACCGGTCGAACAGGTCGTAACGGATGCCGCTGCCGATAAAGGCTTTTTTGATCCCTTTGACGGCGCGGATTTTTTCATACAGAGCCAGTAACGGCCGGTGGTCGTTGTCGAGGTTGGGGCACGGCTTCGGGTGGAGGCACGACGCGCGGCGGCATTTGCGGCACAGCTCGCGGTCGCGGCCGCCCATGCGGTACATGTTGGCCGAGGGGGCCCCTACGTCGGACAGATAGCCTTTGAACCCCGGCATTTTCGTGATTTTCTCCACTTCGGAGAGGATCGAACGTTCGCTGCGCGAGTTGATGAACTTGCCCTGATGCGCCGAGATGGTGCAGAACGAGCAGCCCCCGAAACAGCCGCGGTGAATATTGACCGAATGTTTAATCATCTCCCATGCCGGGATGTCGCCCTTGCCCGCATAACGCGGATGCGGGGCCCGTTCGTAGGGGAGGTCGAACGAATGGTCCAGCTCCTCGGTCGAGAGCGTCGTATTGGCGGGCGTGACGACCGTATAGCGGTCGCCGACAGCCTCCACGAGCGTCGCTTCGGGTTCCATCAGGTTGCTCTGGGTCTCGATGACTTTGAAATTTTCCCCGAAAGCGGCTTTGCTGCGCAGGCACTCCTCGTAGCTGTTGAGACGGATCGTCGTTGCGGGATCGAGCCGTGCGACGTAATTCTCATCGGAGAGGAACGCCACCTGCCGGATTTTGCGCAGCAGTTTGGCGTTGTAGCCGTTGCGCATTGCCCGGGCAACCTCCTGCACGACGCGTTCGCCCATGCCGTAAATCAGCAGGTCGGCGCCCGAATCGGCCAGGATCGATGGTTTCAGCGCATCGCTCCAGTAGTCGTAGTGGGTCAGGCGGCGCAGTGAGGCCTCGATGCCCCCGATGACTACCGGGACGTGCGGATAGAGGCGTTTGAGCAGCTGCGAGTAGACCGTCACGGCGTGGTCGGGGCGGAATCCCGCCTTGCCGCCGGGGGTGTAGGCGTCGTCGTGGCGCAGCCGCAGGTTGGCCGTGTAGTGGTTGACCATCGAGTCCATCGATCCGCCCGAGACCCCGAAAAAGAGGCGCGGGACGCCCAGCTTGGTGAAATCGCGCAGGTCGTCGCGCCAGTTGGGCTGGGGGACGATGGCCACGCGGTAACCCTCGGCCTCGAGCAGCCGTCCCACGACGGCCGCGCCGAATGCCGGATGGTCGATGTAGGCGTCGCCCGAAAAAAAGATCACGTCGAGCTGGTCCCATCCGCGTTCGCGGACCTCTTTGATGGTCGTCGGCAGAAACATGGCTTCGCAATTAATTATTGTTCGGCGGTTTCCGCCGCCGAACAATAGGTGTCCCACTTCTCCAGCAGGGCTTGGAAATCCTCCGGAAGGGGGCTTTCGAACAGCACCTCCTCATGGGTTGCGGGATGTTCGAAGCCCAGCAGACGGGCGTGCAGCGCATGGCGCGGCATCACCGTGAAGCAGTTGTCGATGAACTGGCGGTATTTGGCGAAAGTCGTGCCCTTGAGGATGCGGTCGCCGCCGTAGCGCTCGTCGTTGAACAGCGGGTGACCGATCCACGCCATGTGGACGCGTATTTGGTGCGTGCGTCCTGTTTCCAGGCGGCACTCCACGAGAGTCACGTATCCGTAGCGTTTCAGAACCTTCCAGTGCGTCACGGCGTGCTTGCCGTCCGAGCCGTCGGCGAAGACGAACATCTTCTGCCGGTCCTTGGGACTGCGGCCGATATTGCCCGTGATGGTCCCTTCGTCCTCCTCGAAGTTGCCCCACACGAGGGCCACATAGCGGCGCTGGATCGTGTGGTCGAAGAACTGCTTGGCCAGCCGCGCATGGGTCTGCTCGTCCTTGGCGATCACCAGCAGTCCCGAGGTGTTCTTGTCGATGCGGTGCACCAGCCCCGCACGGTTTTGCTCCTCGGCCGGAATTCCCTGCGCGTTGAGGTGGTACATCAGCGCGTTGACCAGCGTGCCGTCGTAATTGCCCACGCCCGGATGGACGACCATCCCGGCGGGTTTGTCCACCAGCAGCAGCCATTTGTCTTCATAGGGAATGTCGAGCGGAATGTTCTCGGCCCGGAGTTCCACCTCGCGCCGCGGATAGGGCATCACGATCTGGATGCGGTCCAGCGGCTTGACCTTGTAGCTCGACTTCGCCGCCTTGCCGTTGACCAGGATGTTGCCGCTGTCGGCCGCCGCCTGAATGCGGTTGCGCGAGCAGTGTTCCATCCTTACGGTCAGGAACTTGTCCAGCCGCATGGGAGTCTGCCCCTTGTCGGCCGTGACCGCAAAGTGCTCGTAGAGGCCCGCTTCTTCTTCGTCCTCCCCGTCTGCCGGAATCACCTCCGGGTCCAGCTCCTCGATCGGTCGTTCGTCGCTCATCAGTCGAAAAATCCCTCGTTGTCGTTGTTCGCGGGCTGTTCTGCGGCGGGTTCCGCAGCCTCTTCCAGCGCCGCCTGCGCGAGCGAGTCGGCAAGCTGCTGTTCGGCCAGCCGGCGCTCCTCGGCGGCGGCCTGCGCCTGCTTTTCGGCCTCGGCCCGGTGTTTGTCCACTTTGTTTGCGTCGAGTGTCAGCCGCAGATCGACCTTCGATCCCAGCCCGGCGCTGCGCTCAGCGCCCGGAATCTGGACGTATACCCGCGAATCCCGTTGGTTGAGGAGGTTGACACCCTCGTCGAAGTCCACTTTCCCGACGTTGAGCCCCAGTTCCCAGAGGCGGCCCTTGGCCTGCATCAGGGGCAGCCCCACCAGCCGCGGTACGACGGTCGTTCCGCGACCGCTCTCGACACCCACGTAAAGCGTTACGCCGGAACCCATCTCGGCCTCCATGCGGGTGGTCTGCGTGATCTGTTTTCCGTCGCAGTACTCCTCCAGTACGTAGTTGGTGGCGATGTCGGGGCGGTAGACCAGCTCGGCGATCTCCAGCCCGGCGATCTCCAGCATGTTCTTGGCCTGGCGCAGCGAACGCCCGGCCACGTAGGGTACGGGAACCATCTTCTGGCGGAAGGAGTTGATCGTAATGTAGACCGTGCGTCCGGGTTTCACCTCCACGCCGCCTTCGGGAAGCTGGTCGAGGACGATGCCGCCTTCGTAGGCGGGGACGAACAGCGAATCGTTGATGTGCAGCTGCAAGTCGTGCTTGCGGGCGATGCGCTGGGCGTCGTGCAGCGCGACGCCCGAGAAATCGGGCACGGTGCGCCGCGCTCCGTGGCGCGTGCCGACCCGCATCAGGATATGGGCGGCGATGGCTGCCGCAAGGATCAGGGCGACGATCAGCGTGAGGTTCCAGAGCAGCGGGTTCTGCCGGAGCCGGGAGAGGTAATTGGGTCGTTTCTCCATGGGTTACGGGTTATTTCGGCGCCTTCCGGTAGAGGTAGACGGCAATGAACAGATAGATGATGTTGGGCAGCCACACGGCCAGCCCGGGGGGCAGCGTTCCGCTCTTGGCGAACTCCTCGAAGAAGCGGTTGAAGAGGATGTACGAGAAGCACAGTCCCGTGCCGATGCCGATGTGCAGTCCCGTGCCGCCGCGCACCTTGCGTGAGGACAGCGAGACGCCGATCAGCGTGAGGATGAACGTCGAAAGCGGATAGGCGTAACGGGCGTGTTTCTCGACCTCGATGATGTTGATCGAATCGGAACCCTTGGCCCGCTGCTGGTCGAGGAAGTCGTTGAGCTCGGAGATGTTCATGGTTTGGATCAGGTCGTTGATCTCGCCCAGTTCCGTGACGTCGAGGTTGATGAGCGTGTCGAGGTTGCGGAATTGTTCGAATGTTTCCATGCCCAGCGAGTCGAATTCCCGTTTGGTGTAGCGCGGCGCGGTCCAGCGCCGGGTCTCGGGGTTGAACTTCACGTCGGAAGCCTCGAGCGAATGGGTCATCGTACCGCTGTAATAGCGTTCCAGGGCGAAGAACGACGCCTGACGGGCTCCGTCGTTGTAGCCGCGGATATAGGCGAAGATGCCGGGTTCGATCTGGCGGTAGATGTGTCGGTTGAACTTGGTGTTCTGCTTGCGTTTGATGTACTGCTGTTCGAAACTGACGATGTGGCGCTGCGAAATGGGGATCAGCCAGAGGTTGAGCGTCAGCGACAGCGAGGCGATGATGAACGCCCCGAGGAAATAGGGCCACATCAGCCTTCGGAACGACATGCCGCCCGAGAGCATGGCCACGATCTCGGTCTGATAGGCCATCTTCGAGGTGAAGAAGATGCAGGCGATGAAGGTGAACAGGCCGCTGAACTGGTTGATGAAGTAGGGGATGAAGTTGAGGTAGTAGTCCAGGATGACCGATTTCAGGGGGGCGTGCAGCTCCGTGAAGTCGTCGATCTTCTCCACATAGTCGAAGACCACCACGATAACGATGATCATGGCGATGGAGAAGAAGTAGGTCGTGAGGAACTTCCCCAATATGTAACGGTCCAAGATTTTGAACCCCGGAAAACGCATTTTCATCGGTTAGAGCCTTTTTTGCAGTTTGGCGACCATTTCCTCCTTCCACACCGCGAAATCTCCGGCGAGGATGTGTTCGCGGGCCGCTCCGACCAGCCGCAGGTAGAAAGCGATGTTGTGCAGCGAGGCGATCTGCGCCGCGAGCATCTCGCCGCAGACCGTCAGGTGGTGCAGGTAGGCTTTCGAGTAGAGCGTGTCGACGAAGGCCGTTCCCTGGGGGTCGATCGGCGAAAAGTCGTCCTCCCATTTCTTGTTGCGGATGTTGATGACCCCCTCGGCGGTGAACAACTGCCCGTTGCGGCCGTTGCGCGTCGGCATCACGCAGTCGAACATGTCGACGCCGCGCGCGATGCCCTCGAGGATATTCACCGGCGTGCCGACTCCCATCAGATAGCGGGGACGCTCCTCCGGCAGTATGGCGTTGACCACGTCGATCATTTCGTACATCACTTCGGTCGGTTCGCCGACGGCCAGTCCGCCGATGGCATAACCGTCTGCTCCGTATTGTTTTACGTTCTCGGCGGCCCGGGCGCGGAGGTCGGGGTAGGTGCATCCCTGCACGATGGGGAACAAGGCCTGATAGTGGCCGTATTTCGGGTCGGTCCGGTGATACTGGTTGAAACACCGGTCGAGCCACCGCTCCGTAAGGTCCAGCGACTTGGCGGCGTATTCGCGCGGTGCGTCGCCCGGGGGGCATTCGTCGAACGCCATCATGATGTCGGCGCCGATCGTCCGCTCGGTGTCGATCACGCTCTCGGGCGTGAAGAGGTGCTTCGAGCCGTCGATATGCGAACGGAAATGGCATCCCTCCTCTTTCAGCTTGCGGCACGCCGCGAGCGAGAAGACCTGAAATCCGCCGCTGTCGGTGAGCATCGGGCCTTCCCAGGTCGAGAAGCGGTGTACGCCGCCGGCCTTCTCGATGATCTCCATGCCGGGACGCAGGTAGAGGTGGTAGGTGTTGGCCAGGATGATCTGGGCCCGCGCCTCGTCGCGCACATCGCGGTGGAAAATGCCTTTGACGGTGGCCGCCGTGCCTACGGGCATGAAGATCGGGGTGCGGATCGTGCCGTGGTCGGTCTGGAGTTCGCCCGCGCGGGCGCGGGACGACGGGTCTTTATGTTGCAGGGTAAATTTCATACTCAACTATTCGGCAAAAATACACAAAATATTTCTATCTTTGCGCATATTTCGGCAATATGCAATTCATCGATGATTTTCTGGCATGCTACGGCTGGGAAGGGGCGGCCCTCGCGGGGTCGATGCTCCTTCTGCTCGGTGTGCAGTTCCATTACTATATTTTCACCTACGGCCGCATTCCCGGGTATAAGAATAACCGGCGTGCGGCGGAGATGGAGGACGAACCGCCCGTGTCGGTGGTCGTGCCGCTCTTTTCCGAGGATTATTCGTTCGTCGAGGAGCGCCTGCCGCTGATCCTGGCCCAGAACTACCCCGATTTCGAGGTGGTGATCGTCTACGTCGGCCACGACTCGGATTTTTACGAGGACCTCGCGCGGCTCAAACAGTCGTTCCCGCAGATCACCACGACGAAGATCCAGCTCGACCCTCGTTTCCCGATTTCGCGCAAGATGGCGCTCAATGTGGGCATTAAATCGGCGCATTACGAGTGCATGGTCTTCACCTCGACCGACGCCGTGCCGCAGACCGACCGCTGGCTGTCGCTCATGGCCAAGGGTTTCATGCGCGGGGAGATCGTCGTGGGATATTGCGGCGTGGAGCGCAGGAAAGGATTTGCGAACTACATGATGCGCACCGGGCGGATGATGCAATCCGCTGCGTGGATCGCCCGCGCCGTGCAGCGCCGCGCCTACCGGGGAACGCTGCACAACTACGGTTTCACCAAGCGCATCTATTTCGGGGCCAACGGATTCAGCCACCTCAATATGAACATCGGCGAGGACGACCTGTTCATGCAGCGGGTCATGACCCGCGACAACGTGAGCGTCATCCTCTCGCCGCGCGCCACGCTGCGCGAAAAGACGTGGGGCGGCATGGGCTGGTGGATGAGCCAGCTGCGTTATTACGGCTCGGCGTTCCGCTTCTACCCGCAGGCGGTGCGCACCTACGTCGGCTGGGAACTCCGGTCGCGGGTGCTTTTCTTCGCCACGGCGGTTTGTGCCCTGGCGGTGATGCCCTTGGAGTATAAGATCGCGGCGCTGACGCTGGTGATTGTCCGTTACGTCGCCGTGGCCCTCGAGGTGCGGCGCGTCGCCCGTCGGCTGGGCGAGGGCGGGATCATGGGCCGCTATTTCATTTACGACCTGCTGAGTCCGCTGTGGGCCGCGGTGCTGTGGGTCATGCTGCTCCGCCGTGACGACCGCGTATGGAGATAGCCGACTATATCGTAGCCGAGGACCGGGAACTGGTCGACCGGGTGCTGAAGGGGGACAATACCGCTTTCGAATACCTCTTCAACCGTTACCGTGACGCGATCCACCGTCTGTTCGTACAGCGGTTGGGCGGTGCGAACGATGCCGACGACCTGCTTCAGGAGACCTTTATCAAAGTCTATATCAACATCCACCGTTACAGCTCCGACTATACCTTCGGACAGTGGGTCTACACCATTGCCCGCAACACGTTCATCGACTTCGTGCGTCGTCGTCAGGACGACCTGTCGATCGACGACCGCTTCTATGCCCCGGCGTCGAGCGCTCCGACCCCCGAGGAGAGCGTCATCAACCTCCAGCAGCGGTCGCAGATCGAGCAGTACCTCGACCGGCTGGCGCCTCGTTACAGACAGCTGATCCTGATGCGTTTTTTCGAGGAGTACTCCTACGAGGAGATCGCCGCGAAGCTGGCCCTGCCGCTGGGAACGGTCAAAACCCAGATACACCGCGCCCGGGAGCAGATGTGCCGGCTGATCGCCGCGGGTGAAAACAAATGATTCCATGAAATTGATCGAGAAATATTTTCCGGAGATTTCCGGCCTGCAGCGCGAGCGGTTCGCGGCGCTGTACGACCTTTACGCCGACTGGAACGCGAAGATCAACGTCGTTTCGCGCAAGGATTTCGACCAGCTCTACCTGCGCCACGTGCTGCACTCGCTGGCCATCGCCAAGGTCTGTACGTTCGGCGACGGCGCGCGCATCCTCGACGTGGGGTGCGGCGGGGGATTTCCGTCGGTGCCGCTGGCGATCCTCTTTCCCGGGGCGCATTTCACGGCTGCGGACTCCATCCGCAAGAAGATAACCGTGGTCGAGGGCGTTGCGGCGAGCCTCGGACTGGAAAACCTCACGCCCCGCTGCGTGCGGGTCGAGACCCTGAAGGAACGTTTCGATTACGTCGTTTCGCGGGCCGTGACGGCCATGCCGGAGTTTGTGAAATGGGTCTGGCCCCTGATCGAGCGCGGGGAGCGCGGTTCGCTGCCGAACGGCATCCTCTACCTGAAAGGCGGGGACCTGGCCGAAGAGCTGGCCCTCACCGGCAGAGGATTTCTTCGAGACCAAAAAGGTGGTTTACACGCCGAAAAAATAGATGCTTCCGGAGTTGTTGCTATGGTCGCTGCCCGTGGTGTTCCTGCTCCACGATGCCGAAGAGGTGCTTTTCCTGCCCGGATGGCTGCGGCGCAACCGGGAGGAGCTTTCGCGGCGTTTTCCGTGTCTTTCCACCCGCCTGCTCTCCCATGTGGCCGGAATCTCCCCGGCGCGATTTGCCGCGATGGCCGCTGAAGAATTGTTTCTGCTGCTGGCCGTTGCCTTGTACGCCTCGCTTTCACACGGCTACTATCCGTGGCTGGCGCTGTTTCTCGCCTTCGGCGTACATCTCGTGGTGCATATCGTCCAATGGATCGCCGTCGGGCGTTACGTTCCCGTCGGCGCGACCTCGCTGGCCGGACTGGTCTGGTGCGGCTGGGGGCTGCACGTGTTGATAAACTCCCGGCTTTTCACGCTCCGGGAGTTTCTGCTTTGCGGGGTGGCGGGATGTGTCGCCGCGGCGGTCAATCTGTCGCTGCTGCACGGCATTGCCGCGGCGGCAGGCCGTAAGCGGAGCCTTTAAGGCCGCTTTTTAAGCGGCTTCTGGCGGGCGATGATCGTGCGGAGGTTGTCCATAAAAGTCTCGGCGTCGGCGGCGCCCGTGATGCGGCCCAGCAGTTCGCCCTGGGTGTCGAACACCAGGTAGTTCTTCATCAGTTCGCGGCCCGTGGGCTTGTCGGTGTTGTATTTGGCGGCCACGAACCGCTGGTCCATGAATTCGCCCACGTCCTTGCGCGAGAAAACCTCCCGTTCCATCATCCGGCACGGGGACACCAGTCGGCATAGAGGTCGATGAAGACCAGCTTACCCTGTTTGACGGCCATTTCACGCACGGCGTCGGTCGATTTGGTCTCGAATTTCACTTGGGCCTGCACGGCGCCCGCACAGAGCGAGAGCATCAACAGAAAAATCAGTTTTTTCATACTGTCGTTTTTTCGCATATCGCTGCAAATTTTGCTCCGCAGGCAATTTTTAATTCTTAATTTTTCATTTTTAATCGTTATTGAGCGCCTTTGGTGCTCAATAACCCGCAGGCGGCCTGAATGTCCTCGCCCCGCGAGGCGCGGATCGTGGTCTGAATGCCCCGGGCCGTCAGCGCGTCGCGGAAACGAATCATCGCCGCATCGTCCGGCGAGAAGTAGGGCGAATCGGGAATCTTGTGGAACCGGATCAGGTTGATGCGGCATTTGATGCCGTTCAGCAGCCGCGTCAACTCCCGGATGTGGCGCGGCGAGTCGTTCAGTCCGCTCATCACGATATATTCGAACGACACCCGCCGCTGGTGGGTGAAGTCGTATTCGCGCAGGATGGCGGCGACCTCGGCGACGGGCCATGCCCGTTCGACGGGCATGATTTCGGCGCGCTCCTCGTGGAAAGGGTTGTGGAGGCTCACCGCGAGGTGGACCTTCGTGGCGTCGAGGAACCGCCGCAATTCGGGCACGACGCCTGCCGTGGAGAGGGTGATGCGTGTCGGCGACCACCCGAAACCCCACTCGGCGGTGAGTATTTCGAGCGCCCGCAGCACCTCGCGGGTGTTGTCGAGCGGTTCGCCCATGCCCATGAAAACGACGTTGGTGAGCTTGTCGCGCTCGGGCAGCGAGACGATCTGGTTGAGGATCTCGGCCGCCGTGAGCGACCGTTGAAGCCCCTGCCGTCCCGTGGCGCAGAATTTACACCCCATGCGGCATCCGGCCTGCGACGAAACGCAGAGCGTGGCCCGCTCGCCGTCGGGGATGTAAGCCGACTCGATGAAATGACCTCCCGGGATGCGGAACAGGTATTTTTTGGTGCCGTCGGCCGATTCGGTGACCCGCTCCGGGGCGCTGAACGCCGGGGCGAACGCTTCGGCGAGCCGCTGGCGGTGCACGGCGGCGATGTCGGTCATCAGCAACGGGTCCTCCGTATGGCGGACGTAGAGCCAGCGGGCGATCTGCCGTGCGGCGAAACGCGGCATGCCCAGCCCGCCGCACAGGGCGGCGAGTTCCTCGGGCGTTTTGCCGTATAATGTTTCGCGGTCAGCCATTTTTTGTTGTTTTCAGAGCACTTTTACCCTACAAAAGTAGGCAAAAAACGAAGATTTTTGCACCCGGCTGTGCATTTTTGAATTTTTATCCATATATTTGTGGTGCATAGCGTGCCCATGCGCGCTTATACCCGAACAATTAAAAAAAGGTCTTGTCGTTGCACTCGGTCTTGTGATCGGAGCATTCGCGTATACGCCGAAAGAGCGTACCATTGAAAAACTCGATTTGCAGACGGCTATCGTCGAAGAGGAGATCACCGAGATCACCCGTCAGGACCAGAAGCCGCCCGAGGCTCCCCGAAAGGTGGAGCTGAAGGTGATCACCGACCTGCTGCAGGTCGTGACCAACGACACGAAGATCACCACCGAGGTCGATTTCGCCGAGTTCGACGAGAATACCGAAGTGATTCAGCAGGTCGAGGTGGCCGAGGAGACCATCGAGGACGACCAGCCGTTCCTGATCGCCGAGACCATGCCTTCGTTTCAGGGCGGAGACCTCAATACTTTCCGCAACTGGGTGCAGCAGAACGTGAAGTTCCCGCAGATCGCCCTCGAGAACGGCATCCAGGGCCGCGTGGTCCTGTCGTTCGTGATCGAGAAGGACGGCCGTCTGACCAACATCCAGGTGTTGCAGACCCCCGACCGCTCGCTCTCCGAGGAGGCTATCCGCGTGCTGAGCAAGTCGCCGAAGTGGAGTCCGGGCAAGCAGCGTAACCAGGTGGTGCGTGTCAAATACACCCTCCCGGTAGACTTCCGCGTACAGAACTAATTCCGTCGGGAAATCGTAAATTCCGCCCGGCAGCCGGGTGGAATTTCGTTTTTAAATACGGCTGCCTCGATTCGCGTACCAACCTCTAAACCTGATTGATATGGAGACTAAAAAATCATTCAAGGCGGACCTTCGAAATAAGCGAGGCCTTTTGTTGGAGATCGGCTTGGTAGTGACACTTGTTCTGGTCGTTGCCGCTTTTGCCTATACGCCGAAAGAGTACCGGATCGAGCAATTCGGCCTGGCCTATGCGCCGGTCGAGGTGGAGATGACTGAAATCACCCGCGAGAAACCCCGCGAGGTGCCCCGTAAGATCGAGCTCAAAGCCTTTGCGGATGCGATCGAGATCGTCCGGAACGACCGGAAAATCCAGACGGATATTCCGTTTGATGAATTTGACGAGAATACGCCGATCGAGTTGATTCCGGTGGAGCCCGAACCGATCATTGACGACGAGGTTTTCCTGGTGGCCGAGACGATGCCGTCGTTTATGGACGGAAGCATCGAAGCCTTCCGGAACTGGGTGATGCAGAACGTGAAATTCCCGCAGAGCGCCCTCGATAACGGCGTCTACGGTCGCGTGATTCTCTCGTTCGTGATCGACAAGGACGGACGCCTGACCAATATCGAGGTGTTGCAGTCGCCCGACCGTTCGTTGGCCGAAGAGGCGGTCCGCGTACTGAACAAATCGCCGAAATGGAGCCCGGGCAAGCAGCGTAACCAGACGGTACGTGTGAAATTCACCCTTCCGGTCGATTTTCGCGTACGGAATTGAGGCGTATGGCTCAACTTTTTGAGGGTATCCTGCTTTCGGGCGGATACCCTTATTTGTAGCATCGTGTTTGCAGCGCGATGACAAAGGTTCCGGAGTGAACCGGAATAAACGGATTTAAATGGTAAAGACAATTTTGGAAGAGAACAAAAATAATCCCGCGGCCGATGCTGCGGCACCGACCGATAACCGCGAACGCGCCGTGCTGGTCTCCGTCATCCGCGACAATCAGGACCCGCGGCAGGCCGGGGAGTTCCTCGACGAACTGGAGTTTCTGGCCGAGACGGCCGACATCCGTTCGGTGAAACGCTTCACCCAGCGATTGCCGCAGCCTTCGTCGCGCATCTACGTGGGACCGGGCAAACTGGAGGAGATTGCCGGGTATTGCAAGGAAAACGAGATCGACGTGGTGATCTTCGACGACGAGCTGTCCCCTTCGCAGACGCGCAACATCGAAAAGGAGATGCCCTGCCGCCTGCTGGACCGCACGCGTCTGATCCTCGATATCTTCATGTCCCGGGCCCAGACGGCCTATGCCAAGACGCAGGTGCAGCTGGCCAATTACGAATACATGCTGCCTCGGCTGTCGGGCATGTGGACCCACCTCGAACGTCAGCGGGGCGGTACGGGTACCCGCGGCGGCGCCGGTGAGCGCGAGATCGAGACCGACCGGCGTATCATCCGCAACCGCATTTCGAAATTGAAGGAGGACCTGAAGAAGATCGACCGCCAGATGGCCGTGCAGCGTTCGAACCGCGGTGCAATGGTCCGTGTGGCGTTGGTGGGCTATACCAACGTCGGCAAATCGACGCTGATGAACCTCATCTCCAAGAGCGAGGTCTTTGCCGAGAACAAACTCTTCGCCACGCTGGACACCACGGTCCGCAAGGTGGTGTTCGACAACCTGCCCTTCCTGCTGTCGGATACCGTGGGATTTATCCGAAAACTCCCCACGGAGCTGATTGAGTCGTTCAAATCGACGCTGGACGAGGTTCGCGAAGCCGATCTGCTGGTGCACGTGGTGGACATCTCGCACCCGCAGTTCGAGGAGCAGATCGACGTGGTGAAACAGACCTTGCAGGAGATCGGCGCGGGTGACAAGCCCGTCTACCTGGTCTTCAACAAGGTCGACGCCTATACGTATGTTGAAAAGGACGAGGACGACCTGACGCCCCCGACGCGCGAGAACCGTTCGCTGGATGAATTGAAGCAGAGCTGGATCGCACGTGCCAATACGCCCTGCATCTTCCTCTCGGCGCGGACGAAGGCCAACCTCGAGAAGTTCCGTTCGGACCTCTACGGCATGGTGCGTGAGATCCATGCCGGACGCTATCCGTTCAACAATTTCCTCTATTGACAACCAAACCTACATCCAGTTTATGACGTTGCATATCCTTTCCGAGCAGAACACGGTTCTCAACAAATTCATCGCCCAGATCCGTGACAAACAGATTCAGAAGGACTCGATGCGTTTCCGCCGCAACATGGAGCGTATCGGCGAGATCACGGCCTACGAGATTTCGAAGGCGCTCAACTACAAACCGTGCGTGGTCGAGACGCCGCTGGGCGAAGCCACCGTCGAGATGATCGACGACCAGTTGGTCGTGGCGACGATCCTCCGTGCGGGGCTTCCCTACCACCAGGGTTTTCTGAATTACTTTGATGACGCGCAAAATGCTTTTGTGTCGGCCTACCGCAAGAGCACCAAGGACGGCAAGTTCACCGTGAAGGTCGAGTACATTTCGTGCGGCAGCCTGGAGGGCAAGACGCTGCTGCTGGTCGATCCGATGCTGGCCACGGGGTCGTCGCTCGTGCTGACCTACAATGCGCTGTGCGAGAAGGGCGGCACTCCCGCCTATACCCATGTCGCGGCGGTCGTGGCCAGCGAGCAGGGGCTCGACTATGCGATGAAGAACATGCCGCGCAAGACCACGACTATCTGGACGGCGGTCGTCGACGAGGAGTTGACCTCGCGGTCCTACATCGTCCCCGGCATCGGAGATGCGGGGGATTTGGCTTACGGCGAAAAAATATAGTTTTTCGATTT
>QWCN01003441.1_pt1 | contig 18388 bp, 18 predicted proteins | sample 1972711 | NCBI WGS metagenome assembly QWCN01 (sample SAMN09866707, study PRJNA288562) | Human gut metagenome isolate term1_stool, whole genome shotgun sequencing... | isolation source: gut | host: Homo sapiens | place: USA: California
TTGTCAGTGATTTGGGGATTGTATACAACAACGGACATTATGAATATTCCCTGGAAGGAAATTCCCTTCTCCGTTTAAAAGCGGACGTATATGGCAAGAATAAGATCAGCGAGCTGGAGCCCAAGCAGGAGCTTGCCACTGCAGACGAGCTGATGGCGTATATGTGTGGTGAGAAAAAATACGATATCCGCAGCTCCTATACGGAAGAGGAACAGCAGAAATACGGCATTTCCGTAGCGGGATATACGCCTGAGGAGCAGCTGCAGATCGCAACCATCCGGTTTGGCATCTCAGCCAATAACTATAAACGTTACGTGGCGACCACTGTGGCTACGGATGTGTCCGAGGAGACCGTAGCGGCGGTTTTGGAAAATCAGAGCGAGCTGCAGGGCACGGAGATCGAGGAGAGCAGCCGGAGAGTCTATCCGGACAGCGAATATTTCGCGCCGATCATCGGTTATATCGGAAAGGCGTCCCAGGATGAGCTGGACAGCCTGCAGGAGGAGAACCCCGACTATGAGCTCAACGATATCGTGGGAAAATCAGGTATCGAGCAGTATATGGAGACAGAACTTCAGGGAACCAAGGGCTACGAAAAGATGTACGTGGACAGCGTGGGCCGGATTCTGGAGGTGGCCGAACAGAAGGACGCGGTTCCGGGCAATGACGTCTATCTGACCATTGACAAGAACCTGCAGATGGCCTGCTACAATATTCTGGAGCAGAAGCTGGCCGGTATTTTGATTTCCAAGATTCAGAATACCAAGGAGTACAATCCGGGTCCCAATGCCAGCGCTGCCAAGATTATGATTCCGATCTACGATGTATATTATGCGTTGATCAACAATTATATTATTGATACGACTCATTTTAACGCGGACGACGCCACGGATCTGGAAAAGAGCGTATACAGCCGTTTCCAGGTGAAGCTGCGGAATACGGTGGACAGCCTGATTGCGGAGCTGAATTCACAAAACGCGGCGGCTTATCAGAACCTCTCCAAAGAGATGAAAAATTATATGAGTTATATCGTGGCCAATGTGCTGATGGGAGATAATCAGGTGCTGATGAAGGATGCTGTGGATACTTCGGATGCCACTTATATCGCCTGGACCACCGACGAGACCATCAGTCTCCGGGAATATCTGCAGTACGCAATTTCCAAAAACTGGATTGACGTAACGAAGATTTCCGGTGATAATCCTTATCTGGACTCGGCGGAGATCTATCAGTCAGTACTGCAATATATCCGAGACGCCCTGATGGATGACGCGGAATTCGGGAAAATGCTGTACAAGTATATGTTGTTGGACGATCAGCTCTCAGGCAGAGAAATTTGTCTTTTATTATACGACCAGAATGTGTTAGAATATGATGAGGATACCGTATCCAGGCTGAATTCCGGAGCGCTCAGCGCCTACACATTCATGCTGGACAAGATTCGGAATCTGGAGATCACGCCGGCCCAGCTGGCTTTGGAGCCCTGCAGCGGCGGCATTGTGATTGTGGATGTGAAGACCGGTCAGACTCTGGCCTGTGTCACGTATCCCAGCTATGATAACAACCGTCTGACCAATGTGATGGATTCTGATTATTACAACAGCCTGCGAAAAGACCTGTCATCACCCTTTGTCAACCGTGTGACCCAGGAAAATCTGGCGCCCGGTTCTACGTTCAAGCCGATTACAGCGATTGCGGGTCTGGAAGAGGGCGTGATTACCCCCTCAACAACGATTTATGCGTCCGGCGTATTTACGGAGATTACGCCGTCGCCCACCTGCTGGATTTTTAACCAGTATGGCGGACATCACGGCAATGAGACAGTGACTACGGCTATTCGTGATTCCTGTAATGTGTTTTTCTATGAGGTGGGCTACCGTCTGGCAGGCGGTCGGAGCGCCGGAGGATACAATGTGGACAAAGGTTTGACGGCGCTGGAAAAATATGCCAGAATGTTTGGGCTGGGAGATAAATCCGGTCTGGAGCTTTCTGAGTACGAGCCGCGGATTTCTGATAAGGACGCGGTACGTTCCGCCATCGGACAGGGTACCAACAGCTATTCCCTTTCTCATATCGCCCGCTATGTGGCAACGTTGGCGAACCGGGGAAATTGCTATGACCTGACGCTCCTTGATAAACTGACAGAGACAGATGGTACGCTGATCGAGAAGTATCAGCCAAAGCTGCACAATCAGGTACAGATTGCGGACAGCAGCTGGAATGCAGTGCAGCAGGGTATGCGCCTGGTGGCTGAGAACACCAAATCTTTGAGTGCTTTGAGCGATCTGGGACTCAATGTGGCGGGTAAGACCGGTACGGCGCAGCAGAGTAAGAGCCATCCGAACCATGCGTTATTTGTAGGCTTTGCGCCTTACGAGTCGCCGGAAATTGCCATTGCCGTCCGTATCGCTAACGGTTATACATCCGCAAACTGTGCGGAGGTGGGCGCGGATGTGTTCAAATATTACTTTAACCTTGCGGATGAGGAAGATATCTTAAGCGGAACTGCCAGCGGTTCCAGCGGACAGACAATCGGGGATTAGGAGTGAAAGTGATGTCGAATCAATCAGTTATCATCAAAAGTAACCGGTACGGGCTGATTGTCATTCTGGATGAGAAGCCTGACTGGGAGACCATAAAGAAAGAAGTAGCTGAGAAATTCAGCGCTTCCGCCAAATTTTTTGGAAACGCCCAGATGGCCCTGTGCTTTCAGGGAAGAACTTTAAGCATGGCAGAGGAACAGGAACTTGCGGATGTCATAGGAAAGAGTTGCCAGATTCAGGTGGTCTGCCTGGTGGATGAAAATCAGGTGACCGAGCAGCATATGAAGCAGGCGGTGGATCAGGTGGCAGGGGCAGCTGCAAGCCCGTCGGAGCATGACCTGACCAATCTGCAGGATGGGCGTTTCTATAAAGGAACCTTACGTTCCGGCCAGGTACTGGAATCAGAAACCAGCATCATTATTCTGGGAGACGTCAATCCGGGAGCCCGGGTGGTATCCAAGGGAAATGTAATCGTACTTGGAACTCTGAAGGGCAATGTGTTTGTGGGTGCAGCCGGTAATGAAGCAGCCTTTGTGGCGGCTCTTTCCATGGATCCCATGCAGATTCGGATTGGCGATGTGATAGCCCGCAGCTCCGACGGCGCGGCGGTACGGAAGAAGAAAGCAGATGACACGCCGAAGATTGCCTTTGTGGAAGATGGGAACATTTATATAGAACCCATTACAAAAGATGTATTAAATGATATTAAATTATAAAAGCTTGGAGGAAAAAAGGTATGAGTGAAGTAATTGTAATTACATCCGGGAAAGGCGGCGTGGGTAAAACCACATCCACCGCGAATATTGGAACGGGACTTGCGAAGCTGGGTAAAAGTGTGGTAATGATCGATACAGATATCGGACTGCGGAATCTGGATGTGGTTATGGGACTGGAAAACCGAATTGTATACAATCTGGTAGACGTGGTAGAGGGTAACTGCCGTATGAAGCAGGCACTCATTAAGGATAGGCGGTATAACAATCTCTGCCTGCTTCCTTCTGCGCAGACACGGGATAAGACGGCAGTGAATCCGGAACAGATGAAGAAGCTTATCGAGGAGCTTAAGCCTGAGTTTGACTACATACTGCTGGACTGCCCCGCAGGTATTGAGCAGGGCTTCAAGAACGCCATCGCCGCGGCGGACCGGGCGCTTATCGTGACTACGCCGGAGGTTTCCGCTATCCGCGACGCGGACCGCATCATCGGTCTTCTGGAAGCCAATGACATCCACAAGATCAATCTGATCGTGAATCGTCTGCGCATGGATATGGTAAAGCGCGGGGATATGATGTCTATTGAGGACGTTATTGATATCCTGGCCATCGATCTCATCGGAGCCGTACCGGACGACGAGAGCATCGTAGTGGCTACCAACCAGGGCGAGCCGCTGGCCGGCGATTCTTCTCTGGCCGGAACCGCTTATATGAACATCTGTAAGCGTATCATGGGCGAGGATGTGCCGCTTATGAATCTGGATGTAAACAACGGATTCTTCGCAAAGCTGTCCAAGCTGTTTAAATAAGTAAAGGGGGAGAAGGAAAATGGCATTGATGGATTTTTTCCGGAAAAAGAGTTCAGGAGACGTGGCTAAAGACAGACTCAAGCTGCTTTTGATCTCTGACCGGGCAAACTGTTCCCCTGAAGTAATGGAACTGATTAAGAACGATATTATCAAGGTTATCTCAAAATATATGGAGATCGACTGTGAAAATCTGGACATCCAGATTACCCAGACCGAATCCGACGGGCAGAACGGCCATGTGCCGGCCCTGTGCGCCAATATTCCGATTAAGGATCTGAAGCACAAGGATCAGCTGCGGTAGGGATAATCTCGGGTATAAGAGGAGTATTATGTTAAAACAGTATCGATTGAGGGATTACAGATTCAGACTTGTGTGTTATGTGTATGCTATCAGTATTATCGGAATCCTGGTTATCGGAAGCGCGGAAAAATCCGTACAGAGTCAGCAGATTCTGGGACTATTTCTGGGAACCGTGGCCATGATTGTAGTCTCATTGATTGATTACACCTGGGTTTTGAAGTTTTACTGGCTGATATATGCCTTTAACCTGGTGCTTTTACTTTTGGTAAAGACGCCCTTGGGCGATGACGCCAATGGAGCGGTTCGGTGGCTGAAGATAGGCGGTTTCCGTTTTCAGCCCTCAGAGCTGTCCAAGCTTTTACTGATTCTGTTTTTCGCGAAAATGCTGGAAAAGTACAGAGAAAATCTGAATACCTGGAAGGTGCTGGGATTGATGGCGGCGCTCTTTGCGGTGCCCGCGGCTCTGATTAAGAGCCAGCCGGATCTGTCCACGACCATTTCCATCTGCATGACCTTTGCTATCCTGCTTTTTATCTCGGGCTTAAGCTACAAGCTCATCGGCGGAGCGCTGGCGGTGGGAATCCCGGCAGCGGTGATTTTCATCAGCCTGATTATGCAGCCGGATCAGAAGCTTCTCGACCATTACGCCTGGCTTCGAATTATGGCCTGGCTGAATCCGACCCAGTACGCGGATAACGCCTATCAGCAGCAGAATTCCATCATGGCCATCGGTTCCGGCCAGCTGGTGGGGAAGGGGCTGAACAATAATCTGGTTTCTTCCGTAAAGAACGGCAGTTTCATTGCTGAGCCCCAGACGGATTTTATCTTTGCGGTGGCCGGGGAGGAGCTTGGATTTATCGGCTGTGCAACAATTATTTTACTATTGGCGTTAATTGTGATAGAATGTATCTGGATTGGTAAGAAATCGCGAGATTTTTCGGGTACGCTGATCTGTTGCGGAGTGGCTGGCTATATCGGGTTTCAGAGTTTTGTCAACATCTGCGTCGCAACGGGGATTTTTCCGAATACGGGAATCCCGCTGCCCTTTGTGAGCTATGGACTGACGTCGCTTTTGACGCTGTTTATGGCCATAGGATTTGTGTTAAATGTCGGCTTGCAGCCGAAAAAATACTAACTTTGGGGGTGTTCCTATGAACATTGGATTAATCGCACATGATGCAAAGAAAAAACTGATGCAGAATTTCTGTATTGCATACAGAGGAATTCTCAGTAAGCATGAACTCTATGCGACGGGTACCACCGGCAGACTGATTGTGGAGGTTACGAATCTGAATGTACACCGGTATCTGGCGGGCCATCTGGGCGGACAGCAGCAGCTTGCGGCACAGATTGAGCATAACCAGATGGATTTTGTGATCTTTCTGCGGGACCCGCTGAATCCCAAGCAGCATGAGCCGGATGTGAATAACGTGGTAAAGCTCTGCGATATGTATAACATTCCGCTGGCTACCAATCTGGCTACCGCGGAACTTCTGATCAAGGCTCTGGACCGTGGTGATATGGAATGGAGAGAATTATATAACTAGATTGTATAATTAGTCGGAAAAAAAGTAAATAATAGTTGTGTTTTTAGGGCAGATCGACTATACTGTTATTATCTAAAAAAGGATCGAACAGCCTTTAAAAGAAAAATGGGAAAACCAAGGAGGACACGGCTATGGTGCAGTTAATTGTAGGAAGTAAGGGAGACGGAAAGACAAAGCATTTGCTGGACAGAGTAAACAACCAGATTAAGACAGCGTCAGGCAACATCGTATACCTGGATAAGAATACCAAGCATATGCATGAGCTTGACAACAAGGTTCGTCTTATCAATGTAGCTGATTATCCGCTTAAGAACTGTGATGAGTTCATCGGTTTTATCTGTGGTATTATTTCACAGGATTACGACCTGGAGCAGATGTATCTGGACAGCTTTCTGAAAATCGCCCATCTGGAGGGAGAGGATCTGACAGACGCGCTGACTCAGCTGAACGCCATCAGCGAGCAGTTCAAGGTAAACTTCTGTCTGAGCATTTCCGTTGAAGAGAACCAGCTTCCTGAATTCGCGAAAGAGCAGGTTATCATTTCCTGTTAGTTAAATGATTTTATTTCTGCACAATACATAAGAGGATGCCCTGTTTTCAGGGCGTCCTCTCGTTAAGTATGGAGGAAATTGACTGGTGGCAAAAACCGGGAAAAAGAGAAAAAAGGTAGTCAGAATGGGGCGGACCCTGAATGTGGGTGTTGTCTTCTTCGGGTTTATTGCCATCTATCTGATTATTTGTATTTATATGTATTTTACTTCGACGCATATCTCCGGGTATGAGGTCATAGAGGGAAATCTTGCGACGGATTACCGCTATACGGGTATTGCCCTGCGGACGGAGCAGGTATATTCTACGGAAAAGACAGGTTATATCAATTATTATGCGTCGGAAAGTGAGAAGGTGTCGGTCCTCTCGACGGTTTATACGTTGGATGAGAGCGGCAAAATGGCGGATATTTTGCAGGAAAACGCGGGAGACATCAGTTTGGGTGAAGAGGATTACGCAGAGCTTCGTTCGCAAATCAGCACTTATATGAGCAGTTTTTCTGATATGGAATTTGACAGTGTATACAATTTTAAAACGAATGTAGACAGCACGATTCTGGAGCTTGTCAACCAGAATATGATTGACAAGCTGGACAGCGCTGCGGATGACAACAGCGCCCTGTTCACGCGGTACAACGCGGCCACGGCCGGAGTGGTGGAGTATTATATAGACGGCTATGAGGATGCCAGCCTCGATGATTTGAATGCGGACTGGTTTGACGAGACAAAATATCAGCGGCAGAATCTGCGGACCAATGAACTGGTCAGTTCCGGGGATCCGGCCTATAAGCTGGTGACGGACGAAAACTGGAAGCTGGTATTTCCGCTGGACGCAGAGATGGAAAGCTATATCCTGGATAAGATGCAGGCCAATCAGCGGACTGCGGAGGACGGTACGGTAACACAGGGAACCACCTACATACAGATACAGTTTGATAAGGACGGGGAGGCGGTGTGGCCTTCTGTGACTGTGGAATATCGGGACGGACAGGCCTATGGCGTGCTTTCTTTTGTAAATTCCATGGTGCGCTACGCAAATGAGAGATATCTGAGCTTTGAGGTCCTGCGCGACGAGACTTCGGGTCTGAAGATTCCGAAGACGGCCATTACGGAGAAGGATTTCTATGTGATTCCTGCAGCTTATCTGACTAAGGTGGAAAATGACACCGGCTTCATGAAACAGGTGACCGGAGAGGACGGCGCAGTGACTGCGCAGTTTGTGAATTGTACGATTTACTATCAGGATGAAGAAAATGCCTATGTGGATCCGGAAGAGGAGAGCTTCAGCACTTCCAAGAAGAAGCTTGTGAGTGGAGATTTGCTGGTGAAGACAGATTCGTCGGAAACTTATCAGGTGGGGCAGACCGCGAAGCTTACAGGCGTCTATAATATTAACAAGGGTTACACGATTTTCCGCCGGGTGGAGGTTCTCTACGAAAATGAGGAGTACAGTATTGTGAAAGAGGGAACCAGCTTCGGACTGTCCGTGTACGATCGGATAGTGCTGAACGCGGCGACTGTCACGGAGGATCAGGTAATTTATTAGGAGATACCAGGAGGAGCAAAATATGAGTATGGTAGTGGAAAATCTTGCAGAGGTAGAGAAGCATATATGCGAGGCATGTGCGCGCGCAGGACGTTCCCGGGATGAGGTGACCCTGATTGCGGTCAGCAAGACCAAGCCCGTGTCGATGATTGAGGAACTGCTTCCGGGCGGCACACGGGATTTCGGGGAAAATAAGGTACAGGAGCTTGTGGACAAATACGAGGTGCTGCCGAAAGATATTCACTGGCACCTGATCGGCCATCTGCAGCGCAATAAGGTCAAATATGTGGTGGATAAAGCCTGCCTGATTCATTCCGTGGATTCTATGCGGCTGGCAGAGACCATCAGCGAAGAGGGCGTGAAGAAAGGCGTCACGGTTCCGGTGCTTATCGAAGTCAATGTAGCCGGCGAGGAGAGCAAGTTCGGTGTCACTTTGGAGGAAACGGAAGGTCTGGTACGTGAAATCGCCAAGCTTCCGTCCATTCAGATAAAAGGGCTGATGACCATAGCGCCCTATGTGGAAGATCCGGAGGAGAACCGGGTACATTTTTCCAGATTAAAGCAATTATCTGTTGACATCAAGAACAAAAATATTGATAATGTATCTATGGATGTCTTGTCCATGGGCATGACCGGCGATTATCAGGTAGCTATCGAAGAAGGCGCTACCATGGTGCGCGTGGGGACAGGCATTTTCGGAGAAAGAAATTACAATATCTAAAAAGAATAGATTGGAGACAGCGGTATGAGTGTAATCGATAAATTTCTGGATGTCATGAAGCTCGGCGGTGACGACGAGTACGACGATTATGAGGATGATTACGACTACGAGGACGACTACGACGATAAGCCTAAGAAAAGCATTTTTAAGAAAAAGAAGGACGAGGACGCAGAGGATGATTTTCCGGAGGATGCTGCTTCCACAAAATCTGCCAAGGTAACTCCGATTCGACAGGCCCAGAGAAGAAGTGGTAACGGCATGGAGGTCTGTGTGATTAAGCCGACCAGCTACGAGGATTCTCTGGAGGTTATGGATACCCTGCTCAGCAACCGCACCGTAGTCCTGAATTTTGAGGGACTGGATGTGGATGTAGCTCAGAGGATTATTGATTTTACCTCCGGCGGCTGCTATGCCATTGGCGGTCATCTGCAGAAGGTGTCCGGTTATATTTTCCTGGCTACGCCCAAGAGCGTGGATATCTCGGGGGATCTGCAGGATATTTTAAGCGGTTCCCTGGATCTTCCGTCTGTGTATAATAAGTAATGATGACAAGAGAAGAACAACAGCTGGAAAAGCATTTCCGAGATTTGGCCCGTACGGCCTATCAGCGCGGAATTGCTGTATTTTCCGACTTTCTGAATCTAAATGAACTGAATATTTTTCAGAGCCTGCGTCCGGAGTTTTCCTATCTGAAGATGGAGAGCTTCGGCGGCTATGAATTGGCGGAGCGTCAGATAGCGGTATTTCGTCCTGAGGCTCCTGTCTTTTATGCTGATTATCCGATTTGCTGCCTGAAAATCACGCCGTTGAACGCGAAGTTTGCGGAAAGCTTAAATCATCGGGATTATCTGGGGGCAATTTTGAATCTGGGGTTGGAACGAACCTGCCTGGGGGATATTCTCGTAGAAGACGACGCGGCTTATCTGTTCTGCCTGGAACGGATGACGGATTTTATCCGGGAAAATCTGACCCGGATCCGGCACACAAGCGTCTATGTGGAGCAGGTGGAAGCGGAAGACTTTCACTATGAGCCTAAATACAAAGAGGTGGGCGGTACGGTGGCGTCGGTAAGGCTTGACAAGCTGCTGGCGCTGGCCTTCAATGCTTCCCGCAGCAGCCTGACCGGACTCATCGAGGGCGGCAAGGTCTTTGTAAACGGTAAATTAGTCACATCTAACGGTTATGAACCCAAAGAAGGCGATCTGGTATCCGTGCGGGGCATGGGACGGTTCCGGTTTCAGGGAACGGGAGGCCAGTCAAAGAAAGGCCGGGAATATGTGACCCTGTGGAGATATATCTGAGAGACAGAAGATGGAGGACATCGATATGGACGAAAATATGCGTGTGCTTCCGGTTCGAAAGGATGGGAAGTTCTGTTATAATATTATCCTGAAAGCGGATTTTACGAAGCTTGGCGAGCAGGTAAAGACCCTGGGAGTGGAAGGTCGGAAGCTCTGTATCGTGGCGGACGCGAAGGCCGGAGAGCTTTATGGGGAAGCGGTGCGGGCTGAGCTTTTGAAGGTGACAGATACTGTGGAGCTCTACACGATTCCGTCAGGCGAGGAGTATAAAACACTGGATACGGTGCGCCGGGTCTACGCCTATCTGATCGAGAAGCATTATGACCGCAAGGACATGCTGGTAGCCCTGGGCGGTGGCGTAACAGGTGATCTGACCGGCTTCACTGCGGCGACATATTTGCGCGGTATCGGCTTTATCCAGATTCCCACCACGCTGTTATCCCAGGTGGACAGCAGTATCGGCGGCAAGACCGGAGTAGATTTCGACAGCTACAAAAATATGGTCGGCGCGTTCCATATGCCGAGGCTGGTATACATGAATCCGGCAGTGCTTACGACTCTTCCGGAACGGCAGTTTGCTTCCGGCATGGGAGAGATTCTGAAGCATGGCCTGATTAAGAATGGGGAGTATTTTCAGTGGCTGCTGGAAAATCAGAGAGCGATTCGCTCTCACGAGATGGATGTTCTGCTTCCGATGATTGAGGAGAGCTGTAAGATAAAGCGCGCGGTGGTGGAACAGGATCCCACTGAGCAGGGCGAACGCGCGCTCCTGAATTTTGGCCATACCATCGGACATGCGGTGGAAAAGCTGAAGAATTTCAGCATGTCCCATGGGGAATGTGTGGCCATTGGAACAGCGGCGGCCTCATATCTGTCCTGGAAGCAGGGGCTGATTTCTGAGAAAGATTTGGTCTATATCTGCGAAGGCCTGAAAGAATTCGGCCTTCCGGTGCGGACGGATGGACCTTCTGCCGGAGAGGTTTTAAAGGCGACCAAATCGGATAAAAAGATGGACGCAGGCAGTATCAAATTTGTGCTGCTGAGGCATATCGGAGACGCCTTTGTGGATCGGACGCTGACAGATGAGGAGCTTCTGGAGGCGATTCGGTGGATTCTGGGCGAAGCAATCATATAGGGGAAGAAGGATATGAATAAAAAGACGAAATATAATCTGATTGGCATTGTGACGGCAGTGCTTCTCGTCGCTCTCGATCAGTGGACGAAGCTGCTGGCAGTGAAGCATCTGATGAATCAGAAGCCTTTCGTGATCTGGGATGGCGTATTTGAACTGCACTACCTGGAAAACCGGGGCGCCGCTTTTGGGATTCTCCAGGGACAGAAGCTCATTTTCCTGCTCTGTACCGTCCTGGTGCTGGTGGTCCTGGGCTTTTATTATAACCGTATGCCGGAGGATAAGAAATATCTGCCGCTGCGCGTGGTAGGCGTCCTGCTTGGCGCAGGTGCGGTGGGCAATCTGATTGATCGGATGGCTCAGAGCTATGTGGTGGATTTCCTGTATTTCAAACTGATTGATTTTCCGATTTTCAACGTGGCCGACTGTTATGTGACTGCGGGCGCGATTTTACTGGCCGTGTTGATTCTCTTTGTATACAAGGATGAGGAGCTGGGCTTTTTAAGCCTGAAAAAGAAGCATGAATGAAAATGGATTACAGCGGCTTACGGTGAGTCCGGAGGATGCAGGTGTACGGATTGATAAGTATCTGGCGGAACAATTGCCGGATATTACCCGCTCTTATCTGCAGAAGCTTCTGAAGGATGGCAGCGTGCAAATGAATGGAAAACCGGTCAAGGCCAGCACGAAGACAGCGGTCGGCGCTTTGATTGCGCTTACCATTCCGGAGCCGGAGGAGCCGGAGATTCTGCCGGAGAATATTCCGCTGGATATTCTCTATGAGGATTCCGACGTGATTCTCATCAATAAGCCGAAAAATATGGTGGTGCATCCGGCGGCGGGACACTATACAGGGACGCTGGTCAATGCGCTCATGTATCATTGCAGGGGCGATCTGTCCGGCATCAACGGCGTGCTGCGGCCAGGTATCGTCCATCGCATCGACAAGGATACCACGGGCGTTCTGATTGTCTGCAAAAACGACAGAGCGCATAATGCCCTGGCAGAGCAGCTGAAGGAACACAGCATCACAAGAAAATATCGCGCTATTGTCTGCGGCAATCTGAAGGAGGACGAGGGCACCGTGGACGCGCCCCTTGGCCGTCATCCCCAGGACCGCAAGAAGATGGCCATCGTCCGTAGTGGCGGCAAGCGTGCCGTGACCCATTACCGGGTTCTGGAGCGTTTTGGCAACTACACCTATATCGAGTGCCGGCTGGAGACAGGCCGGACCCATCAGATCCGCGTCCATATGGCAAGCCTGGGACATCCGCTGCTGGGAGATGAAATCTATGGCCGCGCCAAATCCCCCTTTAAGCTGGAGGGTCAGACCCTGCATGCCATGGTGCTGGGCTTCATTCATCCGACCACCGGCGAATACATGGAATTTGAAGCTCCCCTGCCGGAATATTTCGAGAAGCTGTTGGAAAAATTGCGGAAGAGTGGAAGTTAGGGCTTGCGCTTGACGTAAGCCTGTGCTATAATAAATGAGTTGCTGATACAGCACATGCCGGCATGTCGGAATGGCAGACGAGGCAGACTCAAAATCTGTTGTGGGTGACCACGTGCGGGTTCAAGTCCCGCTGCCGGCAGGCTCAGAAAAAGCTCTGTAAGACCTACGAATGGTTTTACAGAGCTTTTTTCGCATGAAAATCAGGGAAAAATCCGGCAGCGGGATTTGAACCCGCAGGGATTTCTTCCCGATATCTTGTATAATCCCAGCCATCTGTGCTATAATAAAATCTGATCTGCGAGCCGTGGAACTTTATGCAGTCCGCGGCTTTGTTTTATGAAAGAACGTATATTGCGAAAGGAGGCCCCGCTTATGACCTGCAAAGAAGTGGAACAGATGATTATGCCCTATATCAACGACGAGCTGACGGACAAGCAGCTGGGGCCGTTTCTGGAGCATATCAACGCATGCAAGAGCTGCTATGAGGAGCTGGAGATCTATTACACCATTTACGCGGGTCTGTCCCAGCTGGATGGGGAAAATGAAGGTCGGGATATGCACAATCTTCTACAGGAGGCACTGCACGCGTCAGAGCAGCGGGTGCGGGGACGGGTGCTCCTGAACGTGTATTATGTGGTATCACAGGTGCTGGCTATGGCGGCTCTTGTGGCAATTATCGTGATGGAGATAGTAAAACTATGAGTGAAAAAATACTGCTGGTGGACGGACACAGCATCATCAATCGCGCCTTTTACGGCGTAACTGATCTGACCAATTCGGAAGGACTTCACACCAATGCCATTTACGGATTTCTGAATACATTATTTAAGGTGCTGGAGGAGGAAAAGCCCGATTATCTGACCGTGGCCTTCGATGTGAAGGCGCCTACCTTCCGGCATCAGATGTATGACGCTTATAAGGGCACCAGAAAACCCATGCCGGCGGAGCTTCATGAGCAGGTGCCAGTGCTGAAAGACGTGCTGCACGCCATGGGCATTGCGACCATGGAAAAGGCCGGTCTGGAGGCGGACGATCTCCTGGGAACTGTCGCGAAACGAAGCGAGGCCCGGGGCATGGAGGTGGCGGTACTGTCCGGCGATCGGGATCTTCTGCAGCTGGCCACCGAGCACATCCGCATCCGCCTGCCAAAGACGAAAGGCGGTGTGACCGAGACCGAGAATTATAACACGCAGGACGTCATTGACCGGTATCAGGTGACCCCGCTTCAGATCATCGAGCTGAAGGCTCTGATGGGCGACTCTGCCGACAATATCCCAGGCGTACCGGGCATCGGCGAAAAGACCGCCACGAACCTGATCATTCAGTACGGCAATATCGAAAACGCCTACGCCCATGTGGAGGAGATCAAGCCCAACCGGGCGAAAAACGCGCTGCAGGAGCATTATGACATGGCGGTCATGAGCAAGGCGCTGGCCACCATCAATATCGACTGCGATTATGATTACGACTGGGACAAGGCGAAGCTGGGCAATATCTACACCCGGGAAGCCTACGCCCTGATCAAGCGGTTGGAGTTCAAAAATATGCTGTCCCGTTTTCAGGTGGACGCCCCGGCCAATGATAAGATCGAGAAAACCTTCCGGATGATCGAGGACTTCGGCGAGGCGGATCAGGTGCTGAATAAAGCGGCAGCCGCGCTCCGTCTGGCCTTTGCCATTCACCGGGAGGGCGGTGAAACACTGGCTCTTTCCCTGACCCTGTCGGAAAAGGAGACATACGTGATTCCGGTGGCGGGTTTTGTGACCGCAGACTGGCTGCTGGGCCGTCTGGGTGAGATCTTCGCGAAGGTACCGGAGATCGCAACCCTGAAATTAAAAGAAGAGTTAAAGTGCCTGGCAGCCCATGGCGTAAATGTGGACAAAGAGCAGCAGGGTGCGTTTCTGGACGCGGAGATCGCGGCCTATCTGCTGAATCCTTTGAAGGACAGCTATGCCTATGAGGAGCTGGCCAGGGAGTATGCGGGCCTTACGATTCCTTCCTATGCAGAACTATTTGGTAAGGATAAACTAACGAAAGTGCTGGAAGAAAAGACCGGGGCCTTCCGTATCTACGGCGGCTACTCTTCCTACGTTTTATATCAGTCCATGCCGGTGTTACTGGCGCATTTACAGGAGACAGGCATGGAAGATCTGTACCGGACAATGGAAATGCCGCTGGTCTGGACTCTTTTTGGCATGGAGCAGGAGGGCGTCCGGGTGGACGCGCAGGCTCTGAAGAGCTACGGCGACGAGCTGGCTGTCCGTATCGGCGAGCTGGAGACCCGGATCTATAAGGAGGCCGGGGAGACCTTCAATATCAATTCTCCCAAGCAGCTGGGCGTCATTTTATTTGACAAGATGGGACTGAAGGGCGGCAAAAAGACCAAGACCGGCTATTCCACTTCCGCTGAAGTGCTGGAGAAGTTAGCCCCGGAGTGTCCGTTTGTGGCGGACATTCTGGAATACCGGCAGCTTACAAAGCTCAAATCCACCTATGCGGACGGTCTGACGGCTTACATCGGCCCGGATGAGCGGATTCACACCACCTTCCAGCAGACCATCACGGCCACAGGCCGCTTAAGCAGCGTGGAGCCGAATCTGCAGAACATCCCGATTCGCATGGAGCTGGGACGGCAGATTCGCAAGGTCTTTATCCCGAAAGATGGCTGTGTGCTGGTGGATGCGGATTATTCCCAGATTGAGCTGCGAGTGCTGGCCCATATGTCCGGCGATGAAAATCTGATTCACGCCTACCGGGAGGCCCAGGACATCCACCGGCTGACTGCGTCCCAGGTGTTCCACATTCCCTTCGACGAGGTGACGGATCTCCAGCGAAGAAATGCCAAGGCTGTCAACTTTGGTATCGTATATGGCATCAGCTCCTTCGGCCTGTCTCAGGATTTGAGTATCTCCCGGAAAGAGGCCCAGGAGTATATTCAGAAATATTTTGAGACCTATCCGAAGATTAAGGAATTCCTGGATTCCTGTGTGACGGAGGCCAAAGAAAAAGGCTATGCCCGGACTATGTTCGGCCGCAGACGCCCCATGCCGGAGCTGAAGTCCTCGAACTTCATGCAGCGCTCCTTTGGCGAGCGGGTGGCCATGAACGCGCCGATTCAGGGAACGGCGGCGGATATCATTAAGATCGCCATGATTCGCGTGGACCAGCGGCTGAAGGCCGAGGGCTTAAAGTCCCGCCTGCTTTTGCAGGTACACGACGAGCTTCTGCTCGAGGCTTCTACGGAAGAGCTGGACGCGGTGGAACAGATCCTGTCCGAGGAGATGGAAGGTGCGGCAGAGCTTTCTGTTCCGCTGGAAATCGATATGAAGCAGGGAAAAAACTGGTACGAGGCGCATTAAGATGAGAGTAATCGGAATTACAGGCGGCGTGGGAGCCGGAAAAAGCGCGATTTTGAAGTACCTGACGGCCATTTCAGGCGTACGGGTGGTGGAAGCCGACGAGGTGGGCCACCTTCTGATGGAGCCTGGCATGGAGTGCTTTGAGAAGATTCGGGCGCATTTCGGCGAGCGTGTACTCACCCCGGACGGACAGCTTGACCGGGCCGCCGTGGCAAAGATTGTGTTTGCGGATAAAAAGGAACTGGATTGGCAGAATGAGCTGATGCATCCGGCCATCAAAAACTGGATCCGCCGGGAGATCGAGAAGGAACGGCAGCAGGGTGCGTGCGCGCTCTTTGTAGTAGAGGCAGCATTGCTTATCGAGGATCATTATGAGGAGCTCTGCGAAGAATTCTGGTATATCTATACAGAACCGGAGATTCGAAGGGCGAGACTTAAGGAGTCCAGAGGCTATTCGGACGAGAAAATAGATGCCATTTTCCGGAAACAGTGTACGGACGCGGAATTCCGGACCCACTGCGCACAGGTGATCGACAACAACAGCACGAAAGAGGCTGTTTATGAGCGGGTGGATATACTGCTGGGAAAACTTGGAATTCACACAACGCATCAGGAATCCGGGACATTCCGATAACCGTACAAGGTTATCCGGACAGAATCGTGATACATGACAGAAGGATAAAAAGGAGCAAGAAAGTAACATGAGACTATGCAGCATCGCCAGCGGCAGCAGCGGCAACTGTATTTACATAGGTTCGGAAGAACACCATATTCTGATTGACGCAGGCATTAGCGGAAAACGGGTGGAGGCGGGACTCAATAACCTGGAGCTGACCGGAAAGGATCTGGACGGCATTCTGCTGACCCATGAGCATTCCGACCACATTAAGGGTCTGGGCGTTCTGTCCCGCAAATACGGCGTACCGATTTACACCACGCCGGGCACCGCGGAGGCCGTAAAGGCCATGACAAACCTGGGTAAGATTGACGGAGAGTTGTTCCGCGAAATTCATGCGGATGAGGATTTCATCCTCGGGGATCTGACCATTTCCCCCTTCCGCATCTCCCATGATGCGGCGGAGCCGGTGGCTTACCGGGTGGCCTGTGGGGAAAAAAAGATGGCGGTAGCCACAGATCTTGGCGTTTATACCGATTATACTATTGACCATTTGAAGGATCTTGATGTATTATTGCTTGAGGCGAACCATGACATTCATATGCTTCAGGTGGGCGCGTATCCCTATTATTTGAAGCAGCGCATCGCAGGCGACCGGGGACACTTATCCAACGAGTCCGCCGGAAAGCTTCTGGGCCAGGTGCTTCACGACAACATGAAGGCCGTATTCCTGGGACATCTCAGCAAGGAAAATAATTACGCGGAGCTGGCCTATGAGACCGTGAAGCTGGAGCTGATGCTGAATGAAAGCCCATACAAACCGGGCGATTTCCCTATGTGGGTGGCGAGCCGGGACGAACAGTCAGAATGCGTAGCAGTCTAACGACACAAAGGAGGATATTATGAAAAGAAGCATTATCACCGTAGTAGGTAAAGATACCGTCGGCATTATCGCAAAAGTGTGTACCTATCTTGCAGAAAATCAGGTCAATATCCTGGATATTTCCCAGACTATTGTACAGGGCTATTTCAACATGATGATGATCGTGGATACCGGAAAAGTGGAATCCTTCGAGAAGCTGACCGGTGAACTGGCTGCCCTCGGCGAAGAGATCGGCGTAGTGATCAAGTGCCAGCAGGAAGAAATCTTCGACAAAATGCACCGCATTTAACCGGGAAAGGAGCCGCTTTTCATGATTAATTTATACGAAGTAAAAGAGACTAACCAGATGATTGAGCAGGACAATCTGGATGTGCGTACCATCACCTTAGGCATCAGCCTGATGGACTGTATCGACGCCGATCTCGACCGTCTGAATCAGAAGGTTTATGATAAGATCACAACCGTAGCCAAAAATCTGGTAAAAGTTGGAAAAGAAATCGAATGCGATTACGGCATTCCCATTGTAAATAAGCGAATTTCTGTCACCCCCATCGCCACCATCGGCGAGGCGGCCTGCAAGAAGCCGGAGGATTACGTGACTTTGGCTGTGACTCTGGATAAAGCGGCCAAAGAGGTGGGGGTGAACTTCATCGGCGGTTATTCTGCTCTGGTATCCAAGGGCATGACCAAGGGTGAGGAGAACCTGATTCGATCCATACCGGAGGCTCTGGCGAAGACGGAACGTGTCTGCAGCTCCATCAATGTGGGCTCCACAAAAACGGGCCTTAATATGGACGCGGTACGTCTGATGGGTGAAATGGTGGTACAGACCGCCGAGTATACCAAAGAGCAGGATTCCCTTGGCTGCGCCAAGCTGGTAGTATTCTGCAATGCGCCGGACGACAACCCGTTCATG
>QWCN01003458.1_pt1 | contig 18307 bp, 18 predicted proteins | sample 1972711 | NCBI WGS metagenome assembly QWCN01 (sample SAMN09866707, study PRJNA288562) | Human gut metagenome isolate term1_stool, whole genome shotgun sequencing... | isolation source: gut | host: Homo sapiens | place: USA: California
CTGAGCGCTCAAGGCATTCCTCCTGCGGCAGATAGACCACACCCGCGGTACTGCATTCCGCACACAATTCTTTGCACATCAGAACAGCCGCACCATGCGTCAACAGGATCTGTGCCGCACGCAGCGCGATCTCATTGGCAGAAGTTTTGCCGGGGTTCGGCGAAATATAGATCGTCATACCGGAAGCTCCTTTTGCATTTGAATTTTTTGCGTATCCCTCAGCGGTCCAGCGTACTGTGGCTTGCAGCTACCACCTGTTCTACAGCACTGTCGTCCAGCACGGCAGGCTCTGTACTCTTCTGCACGAACATCAAATATTCAATATTGCCTTCCGGGCCCTTCACCGGGCTGAAATCCAGCCCGCGCACAACAAAGCCGTTTGCGGCAGCATAACCCATTGCATTGTGCAAAACCTCACGGTGGGTAGCCGGGTCACGCACAACACCGTTTTTGCCCACTTTTTCGCGGCCTGCCTCAAATTGAGGCTTGACCAGACAAACGCCCATGGCATCCGGTGTGGTGATGGCCTGTGCCACCGGGAAAATGTGATGCAGTGAAATAAAAGAGACATCCACACTAAAAAACTCGATGGGCTCTGCCAGATCTTCCAGCGTGATATTGCGGATGTTCGTGCGTTCCATATTCACAACACGTTCATCGGTGCGCAGACTCCATGCAAGCTGACCATAGCCGACATCCACGGCATAGACCTTGGTGGCACCATTCTGCAGCATACAGTCCGTAAAGCCGCCTGTAGATGCACCGATATCCATGCAGACTTTACCATTCGGCGTCAGCGGAAAACACTGCATGGCTTTTTCCAGCTTCAGACCGCCGCGGCTCACATAACCGATATCATGTCCGCGCACTTCTACCTTGGCATCCTCTTTGATCATTTCGCCGGCCTTGTCTACCTTCTGTTCATTGACAAATACGATGCCGGACATAATCAATGCCTTTGCACGCTCCCGGCTCTGTGTCAGGCCATGCTGAACAAGATATTGATCCAACCGAATCTTCACGATAAACTTTCTCCTTTCGTCACGGCCATCTGAACCGTCTGTACAAGGCTGGCAGCATCCAGTCCTGTTGCCTGTTTGATCTGCGCCACACTGGCATGAGGAAGACGCACATCCCGCACAGAAAGATGGATAAAACATCCATTCCATCCTTTTTGCTGCAAAGCACACTCCAAATGCTCACCGATGCTTCCGTTTGCAATGCATTCTTCCGCAAACAGAATTTTCTGATATTTTATCAATTCATCGAGCATTTTATCTGTAAAGGGATACAGCTTTACAAGCTTCAGCACGTCACACACGATATCTTTTTGCTTCAGTTCCTGTGCAGCCTGTAAAATATCGGTCAATTCATCCGCATAGCTCACCAGAACGATTGTTGCATTCTCGTTCTTATACAGATAATCGTACTCCTGACCGCTACAGCCAAATCCTGCCAGCACAGCATCCTGTCCACCGCGCGGATAACGGATTGCACGCGGGCCATGGAAGCGGTCGCTCAGCAGTTGCTGCAGCCAGTAGGTCAGTTCCTGATAATTGGAAGGTGCATACAACGGGATATTAATCTGGCTCAGAAAAGCCGGGTCATAGATTCCCTGATGGGTCTCGCCGTCCCCGGGAACAAAGCCTGCGCGGTCGATCGCAAACACCACATTTTCCTGCAGCAAATTGACATCGTGAATGATCTGATCATAGGAGCGCTGCAGAAAGGTGGAATAAATGCAGACTACCGGCAACATTCCCTGACTTGCAAGGCCTGCTGCAAAGGTGACAGCGTGCTGCTCTGCCATTCCGACATCAAAAAAGCGTGTTGGATGGCTGTGTGCAAAAAACTGAAGACCGGTGCCATATTTCATCGCTGCTGTAATGGCACAGAGATTCTGATTTTTCTCCCCTTCTGTCACGAGTGCTTTGCCAAATACAGTTGAGAATGACTCCTTGGGCGCCACTTCCGGGTCGGGCATCCCGTCCAGATCGAAAGCAGAAACTCCGTGATAGTTGCCGGGATTCACTTCGGCGGGCTGATAGCCCTTACCTTTTTTCGTGATAACATGCAAAAAGTGCGGCCCCGGCCGACCGCGGAGCGTGCGGAGTGTGCGTTCCAGCTCTTCCACATTGTGGCCATCCACAGGGCCAAGATACTGGAACCCCATATCCTCGAACATCGTGGAGTGGTACATCGCACGGCGCAGGAGCGTTTTACAATCGGTGAGGGTATTTTTCAGCGGGGTACCCACCAGCGGGACGGCATCCAAAAAACTGCGCACATTATCCTTGGCATCCACATAGGCGGTGGTCGTACGCAGATGGGTCAGATAACGGGCAAGTGCACCAACATTCTTAGAGATCGACATTTTATTGTCGTTCAGGATCACAAGCAGGTTGTCCAGATGCTCGATGTTGTTCATGCCCTCGTAGACCATGCCGCCGGTAAAGGCGCCATCACCAATCACTGCCACAACAAGCCCCTGCTCATGATGCAGCTTTTTGGCCCATGCCATGCCAATAGCAAGCGAAAGGGCTGTGTTGCCATGCCCGGCAATAAATGCATCGTGCACACTTTCGTTCGGGTTTGGAAATCCGGAAATGCCGTCCAACTGACGAAGCTGCTCAAACTGTTCGCGCCGTCCTGTAAGGATCTTATGGGTGTAGCATTGATGGCCCACATCGAATACGATCTTATCCTGCGGGGTCTCCAGCACGCGGTGCAATGCCACTGTAAGCTCTACCATACCAAGGTTCGACGCCAGATGTCCACCGGTTTTAGAGATGTTTTTCAGCAGAAAGCTGCGGATCTCCTCACAAAGCTGTTCTACCTGCTTTTCATTTAATTGTTTTAAATCTGCGGGCTGATTGATGCTGTCCAGCAGCAATACTCCCATAAAATCACACGTCCTTCAAATGCAGAGTCTAGGCCGATGCCATACATCACACCAGCGGATACAGAAAACCAACTGCTATACCCACCAGAACGCCTGCCACTACCTGCAGCGGTGTATGGCCGACCATTTCCTTCAGATGCATATTCTGAAGGAACGGTGCGTTCTTTTCGCTGATGTCGATCCACTGATCGATCATCTGATTGAGCACCTTGGCCTGCTCGCCAGTCTCATGCCGCACGCCCATTGCATCGTGCATCGTGATGATTGCCACAACGCTCGCCACGGCAAAAATAGCAGAATCAACACCTACACAGCGCCCGGTAGCAATGACCATTGCACAGACCGTTGCGCTGTGCGCGCTGGGCATGCCGCCATCGCCCCACATGCGCTCCAGCTGGAATTTACCCAGCAGGATAAAATTGATAACGGTTTTGAGCACCTGAGCCACAAACCAGCCAAGCAGGGAAACCGTCAGGATCTGATTGAACGACAGGATGTTTTGAATAAACTGCATAGTCTTTTTCCTTTATTCTGTATGGATCGTTTTAGTTTTTGCGCACAAGAAGCTGCTGTGCAAGCTGTTCCAGAAATGCAGCTTTGCTGCCAAAGTTCCGGCGCAGCTCTGCACAGGTCTCATTGTTCAGATCCTGTGCAAGCTGCATAGCCCCTTCTGCGCCATAAAGGGTCACGAAAGTAGTTTTGCCATTCTCGCTGTCGCTGCCGATGGGCTTGCCCAGCTGTTCCGGAGTACTGGTAACATCCAGCACATCGTCCACGATCTGAAAAACCAGCCCCAGACCGTAAGCATAGTGCTCCAGCGCCCGGCACTGAGCGTCATCTGCCCTTGCAGCAGCAGCACCCATCTGAATCGCCGCATTGATCAGTGCGCCCGTTTTGTTGCGGTGGATCAGCCGGAGCTGCTCTTCCGTAGCGGCCAGCGCTTCGTACTTCAGATCCAGCTCCTGTCCATAGACCATACCGCGGCTGCCCGCACCTGCACTCAGTGCAGCTGCGGCCCGTACACAGACATCGGCATCTGCCGGGGCATTGGCGATCACTTCAAACGCCTCTGTCAAAAGAACATCGCCGGCCAGCATAGCGGTCGCCTCGTCAAAAGCTTTATGGCAGGAAGGTCTGCCACGGCGCAGATCATCATTATCCATGCAGGGCAGATCATCATGGATGAGCGAGTAGCAATGCAGCATTTCCACTGCAGCCGCAAACTGCTCTGCCGCCTGCATATTACCACCCAGCATATCACAGACACTGAGCACCAGAACGGCGCGGATCCGCTTGCCGCCGCCCATCAGACTGTAGCGTGCTGCACGGCACACCTCAGACTCTTCCGGCAGAAAGTGGGCACAGGCATATTCCAGTGCGGACATTACCTGTGCAAGGTAACTCTGATACTGCTCTTTGTGATCCATCAGCTTTCCTCCTGCACTGTACCTGCAAGCTTTGCATCGATCTCGCTGATCTGCAGAGATGTCTTTTCCAATGTAGCATGGCAATACTCCATCAGAGAAGCCGCTTCTGCGTACAGCTTGACCGAATCTGCAAGGGTGGTCTCTTCACTCTGCATCTGAGCAAGGATCGTATTCAGCCGTTCCATGCCCTCTTCAAAACTTTTGGGTGTTCTCATTGATCTCCTCCACCGCTTCTACCCGGCATTTTGCCCGGTGAGAAACGCTGCGAACATATATTGTTTTTTTCGGCTGCAGACCTTCTGCATCCAGAATGGCTCCATTTGCTGTTGTGACCATAACATAGCCGCGAGCCAGCACCTTATAGGGATTCAGCGACCCGGCAAGCGCTGCGGCATGCTGGAGCTGAAGCTCTGCATCATTCTGCTGCGTCTGCATCTGCTGCCGGAACTCATCCTTCACCCGTTGCAGCAGGTCATGCTTTTTCTGCCAGCTTTGGCGTGCAGGCCCCTGCTCCAACACAAAGTTGTATTGTTCCAGACCATTATAGCATAAATCGAGACGGTTTTGCATATTTTTACGAATATTTTGCTGCAAATCCAGTAATATCCGTTTCTGCTCTTCCCGATCCGGCACGGCAAGCTCTGCCGCAGCGGAAGGCGTAGGGGCTCTCCGGTCGGCTACAAAGTCCAGGATCGTATAGTCGATCTCATGGCCAATCGCGCTGATCAGTGGTTTTTTGCAGCGGTAGGCCGCCCGTGCGATCACTTCAGCATTGAACACCCACAGATCTTCCCTGCTGCCGCCGCCGCGGGCCACGATGATCTCGTCCACCTCTTTGCGCTGGTCCAGCTTCCGGATCGCATCTGCGACCTGCTGTGCAGCCTCAAAGCCCTGCACCGTTACCGGACACAAAAGCAGCTGTACCGAGGGCCAGCGCCGGGTGAGTACATTGCGGATATCCTGCAATGCGGCTCCCGTTTTGCTGGTGACAACGCCAATGCATTTAGGGAATGCCGGCAGCGGCTTTTTATGTTCCGGGGCAAACAGGCCCTCCTGCTCCAGCTTTGCTTTGAGCTGCTCCAATGCAAGCTGTGCGGCACCAACGCCATCCGGAAACATATCGTTCACATACAGCTGAAAGGCACCGTCACGCTCATAAAGGGTCGCACGGCAACGTACCACAACGCGCATCCCCTCTTCCGGGCGGAAGGCAAGACGGCGGGCATCTGCACGGAACATTACAGCCTTCACGCTGCTGGCTTCATCCCGCAGGGAAAAATAGCAGTGGCCGCTGCGTGCGTTCTGTACAAAGTTTGCGATCTCGCCGCGCAGGGCAATGTCAAACAATCTGTCGTTTGCATCCAGCAGCATTTTAACGTAGTGGTTCAGGGCCGAAACGGTAATTACTTCAGCCATAATCCGGCCTCCCGTGCTGCAAGGATCGAAACGCCGATGGCATTATCGCTGGAATACATTTCCGGCACAAAATACACCTGCGGCAGCCGCTTTTGCACCCATGCGCGGATGATATCGCTGCTCATCACGCCACCGGCACAGACCACCGGAAGACCGGGGTATTCCTTCTGCGCTGCCTTTGTCATTTTGACCACCGTATCTGCCACACAGAGCAAACAATATTTGCAGACATACTCCGGCGTTTTGCCTGCGGCCAGCAGACCGTTGCACTGGTTTTCCAGCCCGGAAAGGCTGCACTGCATTCCCTTTACACTGGACTTCGGCCGGATCTCTTCCCCGCACTGCGCAGCCAGACGGGAAACTTCAGCACCCGCCGGGAACCCAAAGCCCAGTTTGACCCCCACACGATCCACAGCCTGTCCGGCGTAGAGATCGGTGCTGGTGCCAAGAGTCGTGATCTGATGCACCTGATCGCAGAGCAGCAGGTCCGTCGTACCGCCGGAAATATGGAACAGCAGAACTTTTTCAGCAAACAGCTGTTCCCCCTTGGCTGCAAACAGTGCTGCCGCAGCGTGACCCTGCTGATGGGTGGTCCGCACAAGAGGGATGCCTTTTGCCTGCGCAAAGGCCGCAGCCGCACTGACGCCCGCCAGAAAGCATGGCATATAGCTGCCCTCCACCGGGCGCGGCTTCTGCGACACTCCGACAGCATCGATCTTTGTCAGATCAAATTCCTGCGCAAGCTCCTGCATCATTTCCGGCAGCGCGACCGTATGATGAAACAGTGCATCGCTCTGCCGCAGGCCCAGCTGGCCTTCTTTTACCGGCAGAAAACGTTTTTTTGCGCAAACAACCTCTCCAGCTGTATCAAACACTGCCAGAGAGGTTGCATAGTTGCTTGTATCAATGCCAAGCGTATAGCGGCTCACTGTTCGGCCTGCTCCGCTGCGGCATCTGCATCCAGACCATGATCCCGGGCCACTGCGCCAAGCAGACCGTTCACGAACTGGTAATCTTCGTCTGCACCATACTTTTTGGTCAGCTCGACCGCCTCGTTGATGGCGACGCCGGGCTTGTTCTCACCGCCAAACAGCATTTCTGCAATTGCCAGACGAAGAACTGTCAGGCTCACCCGGGGCAGACGCTCCATGGTCCAGTTGCGCAGATGTGCGCGGATCTCGTCGTCCACTTCGGCAGAATGATCGTAGTATGCATTCAGCAGATGCTTGCTGAAGCCATCCACCGGATGTTCGTCATCGTTTTCTTCGTGGTTGATGATGGCTTCTGCCAGCGGGATATCACCAAAGGTCTGCGAAAATGCCAGCAAAAATGCATTTTCGCGGGCTTCTCTACGGGGCAAAATATTTTCCATAATGTTCCTCTCGCAACACGAACCCCCTCTGCCTGAAGCGGCAGAGAGGATCGGTCTTTCCTGTTTGATTTTGTTTTATTCCTGCGCTGCTGCAGCATCTGCCAGACCGGCAATGACCAGATTGACCCGGCTCACCGTAACATTGGTCATGTTCTGCACAGCGGTCTTCACGTTTTCCTGCACCTTTTCTGCCACGGCAGGGATCCGTGCCCCAAAGCTTACCATCAGGTTCAGGGTGATGCTTGCGGTACCATCCCGCATTTCCACCGTGACCGGAGACTGGATGCTGGAAGCTTCCAGCAGATCCTTGAGCTTTTTATTCTGCTTGCCGCAGGAGACCTCAGCAACGCCATCAATTTCCAACGCTGCACAGCGTGCGATCTTGCCAATAACCTCGGTGGAGATCTGAAGGCTGCCGCCCTGAAGATTCGTATTCTGAAAATCCATTGTGTTGTCCTCCATCCAAAAGCGGGCAGTCCGCCTGCTTTTTCCTGTTTAAAATGGTCCTGCCTGAAACGATCAATGCCATACGCAGGACAACATCATGCTTGATTGATAGAGTTATTATACCATCAAAGCGGGGGTGATTTCAATACTTGTTTGGGAAAACTCTGCCTTCTGCAGCTATGCTGGGACAAAATGGCAGGACTGTGTCTTATTTGACCTCCACCACTGTGATATTCTGTGCCGTCACACTGCTTTTGCTCAGCACTACATCGCGGATCTGCGCCACCTGTGCGGCAGTGAGCGGCTGGCCTGAGGTCATAACGGTCAGATCTGCCCGGCCAGACTGCAAAAAGCACAGGCAGTCGGCAAAGCCTTTGGCCCTGATCAGGGTCTCGATCTCATTTTCTGCATTCAGGTCTTCCAGATTCGCTGTCAGCTGGGAGGTGTATTCCTTCTTTTCTTCTGCGGAAAGAGAGGAAGCCTTCATCGTCTTTTTAATAGAATCCATTGCTTCATCGTGGGCTTTCTGTCGTTTGAGACGGGCCTGCTCAAAGAACTTTGCACCGCTGTCACTGGCAACACTTACCAGCTGTGCCTCGCCATAATTTTTATTTGCACTGGAAACCGCTTCCGCTTCGGTAGGCAGTTCATCCAGAATGGCATCGGCCTGCACCGGAACATCCTCCACCTGCGCCGCGACAGCAGCAGTGCTTTCTAGCTCCGCAGGTATATCGCTGCGGGCATACTGCCAGTTTAAGTACACGGCAATCACCAGCGCTGCGGCCAGTGTAACGGCAGTAGCTTTGCGGGTATTTCCAGAAAGTGCTCTCATAGATCGTTCCTCCTTATAAAAGTTTCCGGGACTCAGCCCTTGCGCTGCTCCACACAAATGTGATTGGACGGCAGATCCAGCAATGCGCTCACCAGCTCTGTGATCCGGGCCGCGATCCGGACATCACCGCCGCCCTCGCACAGCACTGCCACGCCGCAGACCTGCGGCACGCAGACCGTCTCAGTCAGGGCAGAACCATCCTCCAGCAAGACATGCGTCTGCTGCGACTGCAAGTCTCCGGACTGCGTGTCCAATGCATAGATCACTTCCTCCCCGGTTCCCAGTGTGACCATCACAGTGGTCTTGCCCGCACCGCTCATATGAGAGATCAGCCGTTCCAGCCGCTCCTCCAATTGTGCCTGATATTCGGTGCTGCTTTGTGCGCTTTTGGCTTTCTGGGTGCTGCCTGCCGCAGAAGGCTGCGGGAAAAGCTCCGACAGCAGGATCAACAGCATCGCCAGCAGTCCTACTGCAGCCGCAAGCCTTGCTCTGCCCTGCTTTCCTTTGCATTTTTCGGCAAAGAGACGGATGGAAAAAACCTCTGTTTCTTTCATCCGACTTCCTCCTGCATCTCCCGTACCGATGCCGTGCCGAGTGCTTCCTGCAGATATGCGGCGACCTGCTGCTTTTCTGCGTCGGTACATTCTGATAGGATGGTAAAACCTGCAGATCCAGCCTGTACGGTCTGCCCCTCCTGCATCAGCGTGATATCCAGCTCTATCGGTACCCCAAAGCGCTGCATACACTCTGTCCGCAGGGAGCTTTCCAGCCGCTCCTGCGCTTTCTGCAGGATCGATATTTCGGCACTCTGGATACGGACAGAGGACGGTACCGCCTCCATGGCGCTTTTCAGTTCCGGCTTCACACCCGGTGCCAGCCGGAAAAGGACTACTAGAATATATAGCCCGGCAACTGCTTTTATGCATCTGCCCGCCCAGCCTGTGCCTGTCAGCAAAGCAGTGACCTCTGCGCAGATGCAGGCGATGCAAAATGCAGCTGTAGCGTTTTGGAATGCCTGCACTTCATCCGCCTCCTGTCATCATCAAAAGCCCGACGCCCACCGTCAGCAGTTCAAAATACAATGCTGTGATGGCAGCCATGCATTTTACAGCTTCTGCCATACAATCAAACAACGCCTGACAGCGGCTGTTCGCCGCAAGCCCGCACAAAAGGCTGCAGACTGTGAGGAACGCCAGATGGAGCATCAGCTGCACATACAGCGGCAAAAACTCCGCACCGATCACCATGAGCGCCGCAAGGCCCAGACTGCTTTTCAGCAGCCCCATTCCGGTCAGAAAAACCTCTGCCGTATCGCTCAGAGCCTGTCCTATGACCGGCACACTGCCGGTGAACAGCTCTCCGAGCCGCAGCGCCGAACGATCCAACTGCACCGTTATTGCACGCTGCAGCCCCAATAAAACCGCAAAAAGACGGCCGGCCCAGCGCAGCCCTTTTTGCAGCAGTGCACCTGTGGCGCGGCAGGTGTCGGAAAGCCCTCTCTGGGTACTGATGCAGCACGCCATGCTGACCGCAAGATAGCTTTGCAGCAGCGGACTGACGACTGTAGCCGTGCACTGTGCAAGGAAACACAGCCCTATCAACAGCAGACCGCTTGCCGCTGCACCGGCATTTGCTTCTCCTCCTGCGGTGAGCACCCCGCTGTAGACCGGAAGGAACCCCAGAAGGTAACCTTTCCATCCTGTCATCCGCTCACACACCTGCTGCGCGAGGGTCATCAGGTCGCCCCATAAAAGGGTGCCGCACCCTACAGCCGCTGCCAGTTCCAAAAGCGCATTGTCTGCCGCTTCTCCGACCAGAAAAGAAAGCAGGACCAAAAGCAGCAGGAACAGCAGGACATCTGCATAACAATGCACCATCTGCCGGATCATTTCCAGCGGTGAAGCCGGCAAAAGGGAAAGCAGCGCTCCGACCGGATCGTGGACGAATGAATCCGCATCCTGCGGCGCAGCATTCAGATAGGGCTGCCAGAGCTCCTGCCCGGGCAGATCCTGCAGCCCGGCCGCCTGCGCACCCGGGACCGCAGACAAAACTCCGCAGACGGCAAGCACAGCAGCGGACGCCTTTTGAAATAATTTCATGCAGCAAGCCCCCAGATCCGTTGACAGATCTCCTCCAGCAAAGGGAATGCCGCTGCCAGAACAAGGAGCCTCCCCGCCAAACCTGTACACCACGCCAGTGAATCTGCGCCTGCTTCTTCACACAGTGTCCGGGCGTAATCCGTAATCAGCAGGATCCCTGCACAGCGCAGCAGACAGGAAAAGGCAGTACCATCCACCCGGCGGCTGAGTGCCCATACTCCCCGCATCAGATCTTGCGCAGCCTCACCAAGCCTCAGCAGTATAAATACTGCGGCACTGATCGAAAGCAAAAATGCATAAGACGGAGAATCCTTGCGCAGCAAAAGCTGTGCTGCCGCAAAAACGACTGCCGCCCCAAGGATGGAAACGGAGGTACTCATAGCGCAAACAGCGACTTGATGGTGACAAACAGGACGCTGATCTGCTTGACAAGAATGGACAGCACTACGACAAGGCCCGCAAGAGTGGTCATCATGGCCTGATCCTCCCGTCCGGAACGGATCAGCAGCTGATTCAGCACCGCCACAATGATGCCAATGGCTGCAATTTTAAAAACAAGATCGATCTCCAATTCTACATCCTCCTGCGCTTACAAAAAAATCAGTGCCAGAACAGCTCCTGCCGCAAGCCCCAGCCTGCAGGACAGGCCAGCACAGGCGGCTGCTTCCTGCTGAGCCTGCTGCAGAAACGCTTCAAAGCGCGCGGTATAGTATTCCAGCCGTTCACACTCCTGCGCAGCTTCGCACTGGCCGAGGCCGGAAAAGCATTGTTCAAAGCAAAGCCGCTCTTCGGTGCGGAAGCTTGCAGGCGGCGCGAGAGCCTGCAATTTTTCCGCAGGCGTCAGCAGCCCTTCCTGTATCAGACAGCGGCAGAGCAGCTCCATATCCGGCCTGCGGTATGCCACTTCCTGCCGGATGCGCCGCAGCAATTCCACAGTATGCCGCAGCTGCAGGATATGCTGCTCTTTTCCTGCCTGAAGGGCTGTTCCGGTCAGCCATCCGCACAGCGGAAGCAGCGCTGCTCCCATCCAATGAAACAGTTGGATCATAACTCGTCGATCTGCCGGACCCTGCCCGGCTCGGCGCAGCCCTGCAGCAGCACCAGTACGCGCAGCATTCCCTGCTGCTGCAAGGCCTTCACCTGCGGTCGTCTGACTGCTTCCTCCGCACTTGCGGCATGAACGCTCGCAATAAAATCCACCCCGCTGAAAAAGCCCTGCTCCAGCGCTGCTGTTTCAGCCAGTGAACCCAGCTCGTCCAGAACGATCACCTGCGGTGAAAGAGTGCGCAGCGCCATCTGCACGGCACGCTCCTTTGGAATGCCGGACAGGGTATCCACTGCGGGCAGCTGCTGATCCGGACCTGAAAGTTCTTGCGGATAAATTTCACCACGCTCGTCCACCACGCAGACTCTCCGCTGCATTCCGGCAAGGCTTTGAACGATCTGCCGCAGAAATGTTGTCTTGCCGCTGTCCGGTTCACCGACTATAAGCATCCCGATAAAATGCCTTTGCAGGATCTCGCAAAGCCTGTCCGGCAGCATCAGAGGAACTGCACGCGCGATCCGCAGATTCAACGACTGCACCTGCTGCAGGATCATCTGCCCGTCGCGGTCCACATAGCGGCCGGCAACTCCGACCCTGCAGCCGGACGGTGTGGTAAGGAACCCCTGCGTCAGTTCGTTCTGATGTGCATGGACTGCACCACCGCACAGAGTGTGAAAGATCTCTTCGAGCTGCAGCTGATCCAGTATGCATTCCCGCAGTGACTGCGGACACTCAGAAAGTTCCTTCAGGCAGACCTGCCGACCTGACATCGTAAGAAAAATGCCATGCCCTGTCCGGAATCGCAGCTCATGGATCTGTGCCGCTGTTGGTGTCGGAATCTGCCCCAAAGGCTGTGCCAGCCACGAAGGCAGCTGCCGTACTGCACGGTAATACTCGTCCACAATTTCTTCCTCCTTTTTGGGGTTGCCAGCTTGCTATGAGTATATGCCTGTCCCGGGCAGATAGAACTGTGGCTTACAAAAAGCACCCCTCGCCCCTTCAGAGCGGAAAGCGCAGGAAAAGTAAAATGCCCGGCCGAAAAAGCCATACATCGCAACAGCCCCGGGGAGCCTGACGGTCCCTCGGGGCTGCTTTAGTATTTCATTTCCTGCAAGTGGGTTATCCAGCGGGTTTTGGGCAAACAAAAAGCACCCGAAATCAAGCGATTTCAGGTGCTTTTTGTCCATGCCGCCGACGGGGGTCGAACCCGTACTCTGTCTCCAGAAAGGGATTTTAAGTCCCTCGTGTCTGCCAATTTCACCACAGCGGCATAAGAAGAGCCACCGTTTTTTCAAACGGCAGCTCTTATAATACAACAGGCTTGCTTTTTTGTCAAGAAAAGCTTTTATACCTTACCGCCATGCAGCTCTGCATACATCTTGGAACGGCACTCGGCCACAGCCGGCGTCATATTCACATAGTGCTTATGCGGGCATTCCAGACGCAGCTCGCTTTCCCAAGTCTCCTCGGTGAGCTGCTTTGCAATGTAGGCCTTCTTTTCTGCAATAGAGGGCAGCTCAATGGCCAGCTGGCCGTTCAGGATGTGGGGCACCAGCAGCTTTCTGACCTTGGTGGGTGTAATGGTCACGGTGCGCTCGATGGCATCCGAGTCCAGATTGACCATGGTGATGGGTTTGCCGGCCTCGATGACCTCATCATCCATAGCAATCAGGTCGCACTGCGCCTGACCGTTCTCATCGTAGAGACGCCACGGCATCTTCTTGCCCGGAATGATGGCCTTGCTGGCAGAATCCGAACACTTCATTTTGGGGGTATAGCTGCCATCCGGCTTCTTGACTGCCACCAGCTTGTACACACCACCGAACACAGGGTCGGAAGCGGAAGTGATCAGGTTTTCGCCCACGCCGTAAGAGTCAAAATGAGCGTGTTCGTACAGCTCCATGTTGGCGATCTTCTTCTCATCCAGACCGTTGGACGCCACCAGCTTGATGTAGGGCTTGCCTGCTGCATCCAGCGCCTTGCGCAGGCGCTTGGAGCCGCGGGCAAGGTCACCGGAGTCGATGCGGGCGCTCTTGACACGACGGTTCGGGTCGTTGGGATATTTTTCGATGAGGTAATCGTCCAGCTTAATGAGGTTGGGCAGACCACTCTCCATAATATTGTAGGTATCCAGCAGCAGGCTGACCGAATCCGGATAGGTATCTGCAAATGCTTTGAAAGCGTCGAACTCAGTCGGGAAGAACTCAATAAAGCTGTGCGCCACAGTGCCAACGGCCTTGACATCTGCGCCGAACTTCATCTCCGCCAGACAGTTTGCCGTGCCGACACAGCCGCCCAGAACAGCAGCGTATGCGCCATCGTTGCCAGCGCTCTTGCCCTGTGCGCGGCGGGTGCCGAACTCCATGACGCTGCGGGGCGTATGGGTGTTCAGGCCGGTGACACGGGTGGCCTTGGTCGCGATCAGGCTGTGGAAGTTCATGGTCTGCAGCAGGTAGGTCTCGATCAGGATCGCACCCACAAGATCGCACTCAATGCGTACCATCTGCACATGCGGGTAGGCCACCGTGCCCTCGGGCAGTGCATACATGTCGCCCTTCCACTGATAAGTGCGCAGATACTCACAGAATTCCTCGCTCATGCCCTTGGTGCGCAGCCACCAGATATCCTGTGCATTGAAATGATAGTTCAGCAGAAAACGGGTCAGCTTACGCTGACCGGCACTGATGGAGTAGCCCTGATTGTCCGGGTTCTTGCGGAAGAACATATCGAACACCAGTGTAGTATCCTTGAATCCGTGCAGGAAAAGGCAGTTGGCCATAGTAAATTCGTAAAAATCCACGACCATTGCGGGGTTGTCGTAGTCCTCATCCGGGATGTAAGGCACAACCTTGATTTCGTCCATGAATAGTATCCTCTCTTCTTTGCACCTGACAAAGGCTTCCTCCGGCCTTTGCCGTTCCTCTTCCTTGTGGGAAGGTTTGCATGCCTGCCTGTCTTGACAGTGCGTTTCTATCATGATATCACCAAATGCGGGCTTGTTCAAGAGTTTTTATGCAAAAAACCGCCCATGCCAGACGGCACAGGCGGCTTTGCAATCAAAAAAACTTAGCCATTGATGATGTTGGGGGTAGCATTCTTGAGCATGACGTCGTGGCTGCCGCCCTCCACAATGGAAGTGGAAGAAACAACAGTCAGCTTGGCCTTCTGCTGCAACTCGGGAATAGACAGGGCACCGCAGTTGCACATGGTGCTCTTGACCTTGTACAGAGTGGTCTGCACGCCATCAGCCAGAGGGCCGGCATAGGGCACGTAGCTGTCCACGCCTTCCTCAAAGCTCAGCTTGGTGGAGCCGCCCAGATCGTAGCGCTGCCAGTTGCGGGCACGGTTGGAACCTTCGCCCCAGTACTCCTTCATATACTGGCCATTGATGCGAACCTTGTTCGTGGGGCTCTCGTCAAAGCGGGCGAAGTAACGGCCCAGCATGACGAAGTCGGCACCCATAGCCAGAGCCAGCGTGATGTGATAATCGTGAACGATGCCGCCATCGGAGCAGATCGGCACATAGATACCGGTCTCCTTGAAGTACTCGTCACGAGCCTTTGCTACCTCGATGACAGCGGTAGCCTGACCGCGGCCAATGCCCTTGGTCTCGCGGGTGATGCAGATGGAGCCGCCGCCAATGCCGATCTTTACAAAGTCTGCGCCTGCCTCGGCCAGGAAGCGGAAGCCCTCGGCATCCACAACATTGCCTGCGCCCACCTTGACGGTATCGCCGTAATGCTCACGGATCCAGCCAATGGTGCGGCTCTGCCACTCGGAATAGCCCTCAGAAGAGTCGATGCACAGCACATCCACACCGGCTTCCACCAGTGCAGGCACGCGCTCGGCATAGTCGCGGGTGTTGATGCCGGCACCCACCACATAGCTCTTGTTGGCGTCCAGCAGCTCGTTGGCGTTCTTCTTGTGGGAATCGTAGTCCTTGCGGAACACCATATATTTCAGGTTACCCTCCGCATCCACCAGAGGCAGAGTGTTGATCTTGTTGTCCCAGATGATGTTGTTGCAATCGTGCAGAGAGGTATTCTCCGGGGCGGTGACCAGCTTTTCAAGCGGGGTCATGAAGGTGGTGACAAGGGCATCATCCGGGGTGTGGTTGATGCGGTAGTCACGAGATGCCACAATACCCAGCAGCTTGCCGCCCGGGGTGCCGTCGGCGGTAATGGCAATGGTGGAGTGGCCGGTGCGTGCCTTCAGCTCCAGCACATCGTGCAGGGTGGCAGTGGGAGCCAGATTGGAGTCGGACACGACATAACCAGCCTTGAAGCTCTTGACGCGGCGCACCATAGCGGCTTCGTTTTCAATGCTCTGAGAACCGTAGATGAAGGACACACCGCCCTGACGAGCCAGTGCAATGGCCAGCTTATCGCCGGAGACCGACTGCATGATGGCGCTGATCATGGGGATATTCATCTGCAGAGGGCACTCTTCCTGACCCTTGCGGTACTTGACCAGAGGGGTCTTGAGGCTGACAGCAGTGGGAACGTTTTCAGCGGAGGAATAGCCGGGGATCAGCAAGTATTCACCGAAAGTGCGGGAAGGTTCTTCATAGAAATAAGCCATGTTCAAACTCCTTTTCTCTCAACGCATCAAAAACGGAAGACAGCAAAAGCATAAAACGAATTTCATGTTTGCAGTGTATAAATTGATTGAATATACTTTACCACAAAGCCAGCCAGAATACAAACCCCTGCCGCGCCAAACTTTGTAAATGTCCTTTGCGGAAAAACAGGCAAATTGACCACCAAAACGAGGTAAGGTCATACTTTCCCGCACGGGAAGTCATTTTGAGGGTGCAGAGGATGCAAAAAAGCTCGTCCAGAACGGACGAGCTTTTTTGCACACGAAGCGGGATACCGCCTGTGCGGCACATGGCTCACGAACTGTGAAGGAGAACAGTCGGAGGAGGAGAACCTGTGCCCGATATCCCTAAAACAAGAAGAAAAAGATTTCACACTCAGCTGGGCTTGTGCCCTTGCTGTAACCATATTGTAACTCTTTTGAAACCAATTTGCAATAGCTTTTCTGTAATTTCTTTGTAATATTTTTTGAACTTTTTGTGGACAGAAAAAATCCCTTTCTCAGATCTCCCTTTGGGAGCAGCTGGCGCTGCGCGTTCACCGGCAGTATTTCTTTTTTTACTTTCCCAGTTCCAGATAGCATTCAAAGCTGGTCTGGCCGTTGTGCTTTCCGACCACATACCAGCCATCCGCCGAAGGGGCATAAAACACCTCTGCCGTTTCTCCCATCGGGATCTCGCGGTGGTAGTTGATAGAAGCAAAGGTCACGGGGGCCTTGCGCACTATTTCCAGCGGCAGGGCGTCGCAGACAAGATCCAGATAGAAGGCATTGTTCAGGTGGCCGTTCAGGTCACACTGGGAATAACGCGCCGTCCACTCCCCTGCGCTGGTCAGACCATCCTTGCACTTGTGCAGCTGCAAAGGCAGCTCGTCCTCCACCGTATCGTTCCAGAAATTCTCCACCGTCCAGCCCGGCTCCCGCAGGATACGGCCCTCGGCGAGGCTTGCCACGATCCAGCGGCAGTCCACCATAGCCACCTCTTTGCCCTCGGCATCGGTCAGGGTGGTGATGCGTTTGACGGAACCGTGTTTGCTGACCTGCGCCCGGGAGGTAAGGGTCAGCGTTTCGGCACGCTGCGGCACGCGGTCAAATTTCAGGGCCTGCTTGCCCACCAGAAAGGTCACGCCGCGTTCTTTGAAGAACTGGTCATCCATACCAAAGGCGCGGGCGTGGTCTGTCGAAATCTGCTCCACATAGCGCAGCAGGGCGCTGGGCTTGAGCAGGCTGCGGAAGTCGGCATCTGCGTTCATGACTGTCATGGTCTCGGTGTAAAAGAACTGTTCCATGGTTTTCCCTTTCTATAAAAAGAGACCACTGCACGTTGTTCTGTGCAGCAGCCTCCTTTGCGTTTAATACTGATTGCGGTTGCGCCTGCGGACCTTGCGCCAGATGTTGAAGCAGGCCAGCGCCACCATAGCTGCCAGCAGCGCAAGGAACAGCAGACTGCTGCCGCCCTCGTCGTAGCTCTTCATTTCGCTCCACTTTACATCCAGTTCGCTGTTCACATCGTCGCTCAGAGCGGTGAACACCTTTTCCTTAGCGGCAGCTTCCTCCGGCGGATAAGCGATCTCGCTCTCCTTCAGATCCTCGTCCAGCACCTCCCACACATCATGCATGGGGGTGGTGTAGCCGATGTACTCGGCGTTTGCCTTGCCGATATCCGTCTCGCACATGAAGTTGATGAACATTTCTGCAGCTTCCTGATGCTCACTGGCAGCAGGAATGGCCATGCAGTCCACAGACAGCACGCTGCCCTCCTCCGGGAACACCCATGCAAGGTCGGGGTTGTCATCGATCATGGTGATGGCATCGCCGGAGTAGTATACGCCGATGGCTGCCTCGCCGCCGATCATCTTATCGAAGATCTCGTCCATGACGTATGCCTGCACCAGCGGCTTCTGCGCCTTGAGTTCCTCCACCACCTCGTCCACTTCTTCGGTGGACTGCGGGTTGATGTTGTGGCCGCTCTTAAACGCAGCAATGGCGTAGGCATCGCGGCTGTTGTTGAACATCAGAATATTGCCTGCGTACTGCTCGTCCCACAGATCAGCCCAGCTGGTGGGTGCTTCGTCCACCATGGTGGTGTTATATATGATGCCGGTGGTACAGAGCATGTAGGGCACGGTGTAGGCATTCTGCGGATCGTAATCCGGATCCACATATTCCGG
>QWCN01003460.1_pt1 | contig 18300 bp, 15 predicted proteins | sample 1972711 | NCBI WGS metagenome assembly QWCN01 (sample SAMN09866707, study PRJNA288562) | Human gut metagenome isolate term1_stool, whole genome shotgun sequencing... | isolation source: gut | host: Homo sapiens | place: USA: California
CGCCAATAGAGGAAAAAGAAGCGTGGAGAGAGGCGAATGGGTTAAATGATCCGATGGTTGTCCAATATGCCCGATATGTAAAAAATGTTGTGACTAAGGGCGATTTCGGAACATCCTACAGAAACGGCAAACCCATTACAGGAGATTTGATTCAGCGTTGGCCTACCACATTAAAGACCTGTCTTCTGAGTTTGGCAGTGGCGGCAATTATCGGAATTCCTCTTGGAATACTCTCTGCGCTGAAACATGGAACATGGATAGATTCTGCGGCCCGATCTTTTGGAGTTCTGGGAGTTTCCATCCCGAACTTCTGGATGGCGTTGATGCTGATTATTATCTTTTCCCTGAATTTAAAATGGTTCCCGGTATCCGGTTCCTATGGACCAATCTACTGGGTGCTTCCCATAGCGACATTGGGTATCAACAATGCGGCAAATATCATGAGATATACCAGATCCGCAGTGCTTGATAATGTAAAACAGGATTTTGTAAGAACAGCGCGGGCCAAGGGCCAGAAAGAATCTAAGATTATTATGCATCATATCATGGGAAATGCCATGATACCGATTACTACCTGTATCGGCATTTTCCTGGTGAGCAACATGGCAGGTACCATCGTAATTGAACAGATCTTTTCCCTGCCCGGACTGGGTTCCCTTATGATAACAGCCGTTACCCAGAGAGATTATCCGGTACTCAGAGGATGTATTCTTCTGGTAGCAGTTACGACCTGCGTCATTAACCTGTTGATTGACCTGTTTTACGCGGTCATCGACCCGAGAATCAAGGCGAGACTGAAGCAGGAAGGCGGAAGCAGCATTATCAAAAAACGGATGCAGGGAGGTGTGGCAAAATCATGAGTGCAAAGCAGGCAGCTTTTGACAGAAAAGAAATAAAAAAGAGAAGCATGTTTGTGGAAGCCATGAACAGACTGATGCACAACAAGTCTGCAATCTTCGGACTGATCATTATGATAGTCATGATTTTGCTTTGCGTATTTGCAAATGTGATATGTCCGGAAGGCTATAACACACAGAACATCCCGGATGCATTCAGCGCTCCGTTTGGAAAGTATGTGTTCGGAACCGATAACCTGGGAAGACCGATGTTGGCCCGTATCCTTTACGGAGGCCGGAACTCCCTTCTGATTGGCTTCGCGGCAACTCTGATAGCAGCCGTCGTGGGAGTTATTCTCGGAATGCTGGCAGCATTCTACGGCGGAATGGTGGACAATATCATCATGAGATGTATGGACGTCCTGAATTCCATTCCGAACCTGCTTCTGGCGGTATTGGTATCAGCCTGTCTGGGAAGCGGAACCGTGAACACGATGATTGCAGTGGCGGTATCGACCATCGCGGGATTTGCGAGAACCGTCCGCGGACCGATGCTGGCGATTATGGGACAGGAGTACATAGAAGCAGCCCGCTCCATTGATGCCAGCGACAAGAGAATTATGTTCAAGCATATTCTCCCGAACATTTTGTCACCGATTATTGTACAGTTTACCATGGGTACTGCGATTTCCATTCTGTGCGTATCATCCTTAAGCTTTATCGGAATGGGAATTCAGCCGCCGATTCCGGAGTGGGGCGGACTGCTTTCTGCAGGACGTCAGTACATTACCAGATATCCGTATCTGTGTATTGAGCCGGGTATTGCGATTGCGTTGGTGGTATTTTCCATGAACCTGTTTGGCGATGGTCTGAGAGACGCACTGGACCCGAGACTGAAGAGATAAGGAGGAACAGAAATTATGTGTGAGAGAAAAGAACTTCTGTCGATTCAGGACTTATCTGTACATTATATCACGAAGGATATGGGTACCTGTAAGGCAGTCAATAACGTATCCTTCAATATCTACGAAGGTGAGACCATCGGCCTGGTGGGCGAGACAGGAGCCGGAAAGACAACCATTGCGCTTTCCATCCTGGGACTGATTCCTTCTCCGCCCGGAAAAATTGTAGATGGTAAGATTGTATACAAGGGTGAAGACCTGTTAAAGAAAAATAACAAGGCAATGCAGAAAATCCGTGGAAAAGAAATTTCTATGATTTTCCAGGATCCGATGACGACTCTGAACCCGATTGATACGGTCGGAGATCAGATTGCCGAGGTTATTGAGTTACATAACCATATCAGCAAAAAAGAAGCGATTGAGCAGGCTGGAAAAATGCTGGAGATGGTAGGAATTCCAAAAGAACGTTATGGAGAATATCCGCATCAGTTTTCCGGCGGTATGAAACAGCGAGTTGTCATCGCGATGGCGCTGGCATGTTCACCTGCACTTCTTCTGGCAGATGAGCCTACGACGGCACTGGACGTGACTATTCAGGCACAGATTCTGGAAATGATGAACGATATCAAGAAAACCCATGACGGAGCCATTATGCTGATTACCCATGACCTGGGCGTGGTGGCACAGATGTGCGACCGGGTTGCGATTGTATATGCGGGAGAAATTCTGGAGATCGGAACCGTGCAGCAGGTATACAAGAATATCCTTCATCCTTATACAAAGGGTTTATTTGAATCATTACCCGGATACAGCGCAGGAAAACGTCTGAAACAGATCGACGGCCTGATGCCGGATCCTTCCGATTTACCGCCATTGTGTAAGTTTGAGCCGCGCTGCCCTTATTCTTGTGAGCAGTGCAAGAAAGAAATGCCGCAGCTTATCGATATGGGAGACGGACATATGGTCCGCTGCCTGAGAGCGCAGAAAGGGCAGGTGTAGAAGATGGAAACTATTTTAGAGGTAAATAATCTGAAAAAATATTTCCCCGTAGGAGGCAGAACCCTTCATGCAGTGGATGACATCACCTTTTCCATCAACAAGGGAGAGACCCTGGGAGTGGTAGGAGAGTCTGGCTGTGGAAAGTCTACCATGGGAAGAACGCTTCTTCATCTGCACGAAAGCACAAGCGGTACGATTCGTTTCAAGGGAGAGGACATTACCAAGGTCAATAAGAAGAAGCTGAGCGAGTTAAGAAAAGAAATGCAGTTTATCTTCCAGGATCCATTTTCGTCCCTGAATCCGAGATTTACCGTATATCAGACGCTTGCGGAGCCACTGGAGATAGCGGGTGGATATTCCAAGAAAGAGATTGAAGAAAAAGTATATGCCATGATGGATACGGTCGGCCTGGCCAGAAGACTGGTCAATACCTATCCCCATGAGCTGGACGGCGGAAGACGCCAGAGAATCGGCATCGGCCGAGCGATGATTCTGGAACCGGACTTCATTGTCTGCGATGAGCCGGTATCCGCGCTGGATGTGTCTATTCAGGCACAGATCATCAACCTTCTGCTTGACATGCAGGAGGAGAAGCAATTAACGTATGTATTTATTACCCATGATTTGATGGTGGTAAAATATATTTCTACGAAAATCATGGTTATGTATTTGGGTGAGGTTGTAGAATTTGCGGAGACAGAGGAGCTTTTCGAATCCACTCTGCATCCGTATACAAAGGCATTACTTTCCGCAGTTCCGCTTCCGGATGTGGATGCGAAACAGAACCGGATTGTACTGGAAGGAGAGGTTACATCACCAATTGACCCGCCGCAGTGCTGCAGATTCTGCGCAAGATGTAAATACGCGCAGGACAAGTGCCGCAAGGAAATTCCACCTCTGACAGAGGTAAAACCAGGACATATGGTGAAATGCCATTTTGTAAAAGAAATCAATAAAATGTGAAACATAAACTAAGGAGGTATTTTATGAGAAAGAAAGGTTTGGCATTGTTATTGACAGCAGCCATGGTCTGCTCACTGGGTCTGGCTGGATGTGGGGGAAATTCATCCGACACGACCGAAAATGGGGGAGAAGCAACAAGTGCGTCAAATGCGTCTGACTTACAGGTAGACAGCGCGACAGACGCCGTATCGTCAAAGGATACCCTGACGATCGCGATGCCCAGTGATCCGGGTACCATTGATATGCATTATTCCACAGCATATGACTATGTGGCGCCGTTCGTAGTAAATCATCTTCTGATTCAGGAGTATGACGCAAACGGAACCGTGCTTCCGGCTATCGGAGACGAGTCTCTGGCAGCAGAGTATACCTATGATGACGACGATATGGGAATTACCTTTACCCTGCGTGATGGCGTAACCTTCTCCAACGGATACGCGCTGACTCCGGAAGACGTGGCATTTTCTATCCGTCTCTGCAGCGATCAGTCCTTCTATCAGATGGTAGACTTTGACAACATTGAGACCGCAGACAATACCGTTCACGTTCCTTTCTTAAAGAAAGACGCGAACGCATTATATAACATCGGCGCAACTATTCCGATTTACTCTGAGCAGTACTATAACGAGCTGAACAATGAGGCAGAATTTTTCTCCACAAGCGCAGTAGGAACCGGCCCGTACAAGATTGTAGATTGGGTAGGCGGCGACTATCTGGATATGGAAGCAAATGAGAACTATTTCGCAGGCGCGCCGAAGATTCAGAAGCTTCGTCTTCGTTTCATCACCGATGCATCCGTAGCTTACATGGAGCTTCAGAATGGCGGTGTGGATATCGTAACATCCCCGAACTGGACAGATGTAGACAGCGTTCTTGCAGGCGCGGCATCTGGTATTGACTGTTGGGAAGAGTCTTCCGCGTATATGCTTCAGTTTGGTATGAACTGCTCTGGTGCGTTAAGCAACCTGAAGCTTCGTCAGGCAGTTGTTACAGCTATCAACAAGGATGAGCTTGCGCAGGGCGCATTCCTTGGCTCTGGCGAGAATTCCTATTGTCTGGTATCCGAGTCCCTTCCAGGAACCATCGACTATGCAGATAGCTGGCCGTACAGCTATGATCCGGAAAAGGCGAAAGAGCTTCTGAAAGAAGCGGGTTATGAGCCGGGTCAGCTTACTTTAACCTGTATCGTAGGTGCAGGCGGCGGTCCCCGTACAGACGCAGCGCAGATGATCGGCGGATATCTGGAAGCAATCGGCGTTACACTTGAGATTAAGGAAGTAGATATCGCAACATATGCATCCACCATTACTGATCAGCCTGAGTCCTGGGATTTCTGGCTCCGTAACTTCGGCTCCGGTATCGGAAATGCGCCCAGCGCCCATGACTATTTCGCAACCAACATTCCGATGAACTGCTTTATCGACAAGCAGGACTCCTCCGTAAAGATGCTGGATCTGGCATCCAAGATGGGCGAGACTATGGATGATACCGAGAGAACTGCAGTATTCAAGGAGTTGCAGGATTATTACCTGAATGAGTGTCTGTACAGCTGCCCGCTGGTACAGCAGAAGACCTATACTCTGGTAAATTCCGGACTTAAGAACCTGACAAAGTGCGGACAGTTATACTGGAATGTAAGAAACGCTTACTTTGAGTAAAAAAGTAATAGAAAGAAACGCGGCATAAAGGAGAGGAAATATGGCTGAAAATTACCTGTATGCAGGCTCATGGCTGGATGATTCAGGAAGAGCCGGAGGCGGAATTCATCGGTATCAGATAAAAGAAAACGGAGAATTGGAGCTGCTCGACCATATCGCAGAAGATGTGGCAGCAGGATATATCGCAATATCAGCGGATAAGAAATATCTGTATACAGTCAATGAAATAAAGAGACGCCCGGATGTGGTAAAAACAGAAGGAGGAATCTATGCCTACGCTATCAATCAGAAGGACGGATCTTTACAGGAATTGAACCATATTTCCTCATGCGGTGTATTTCCAAACTATCTTGTGTTATCCTCCGATGGAAGATACCTGTACGGAATCAATTACGGTTCGGAGGATATGGTAATCAGAAGCAGGAAGAATGAAGAGGGCAGGTATGTTCTGGAGGAAGTATATGAAGAATCCAGCATGATTGCCGTGGATTTACAGGAGGATGGCAGCCTGGGAGAAATCAGTGCGATGCACCTTTTCTCCGGGGAGCCGAGCAGATATTTTGAGTGGTTCCAGGCTGCGCCCCACCCCCACTGTATCGGGTTGGATCCATCGGATCAGATGCTTCTGGTGGCAGACCGCGGCTGTGACAGGATTATGACCTGTCACTATGACGCGGAAAAAAAGAAATTTACCCGGATTCATGAATATGCGACAGAGCATGGAGTCGGGCCGAGAAATTGTGTATTTCATCCGACGTTGCCATTTGTATATGTCGTCGGAGAAGTAAAACCATATGTAACCGTATATCAATATAACGCGCAGACGGCGGAGCTGACGGAGATAGCGTCTTATCTGACGGAAAAGCATGAGTTGGAGTATATGCAGGGGGATGATTTCTTTGCATGTGCCCACCCTTCTGATATCCGGATTCATCCGGACGGAGGAATGCTGTATGTGGCCAACCGGGGGCCAGATACGATAGCTTGCTTTGAAATCTCACCGAAAAATGGCCTGCTGACACAGGTGGAACTGGTTTCCACGGAAGGAAAATTCCCCTGGAGCATGGATTTTTCAACACAGGGAACCTGGATGTATGTGGGCAATAAGGTAGGAGAGTGTATCAGCGCTTTTCAGTTGGATGAGAAGAGAATTCCGAGGTATAAAGGTGAAGCAGGGCATATTGAGAGAACTGTATGCCTGAAAAGCATAGAGATATAGAGGAAGCGTTATGAGACTTATAGAAAATGTATATCAGACAAGCGGCGTTATATATGGGACAAATTCCAGTACCTATTGCATTGATACCAGCAAAGGACTGGTATTGATAGACGCCGGATTTTCAGAAAAACAATATGATGTTATGCGTTTCCGGAGAAAGCAGGACGATCTTGGAACTAAGAAAATTCGCGATGTATTTCTTACGCATAGTCATTTTGACCATGCAGGCAATAGCTGGCTTCTGCAGCAGAATGGCGCGAAAGTTTATGTGGGAGCAGACGATGCGGAAGCTCTGGAAAAAGCAGATGAAAGAACGCTTAGTGATTTATTTGGAAGAAAATTTCACGCGTTTACACCGGACGGAAAAGTCCGGGACGGACAGACCTTTGATTATGGCAATACACAGCTGACTGTTTTGGAACATCCGGGTCACACAGAGGGAACCATTTCCATTCTGGCGGAGACAAACGGAAAGAAAATTTTATTCGCAGGCGATATTTTTGTATTGAAAGCATGTAATCCGGCAGATGAGCTTCAGCCTGAAATTGGCTGGACCGGAGGCCCCGACTACAACGGCAAGAAGAATCTGGAGACTTTCCGAAAGCTTAAGGAGCTGCCGCCGGTGGACTTGGTGGCACCGGGACACGGAAGCATCTATTTCGGTGATAGCAGGAAGCTGTTTGAGATACTGTATCATTTGGCAGAGAAGGAGGCACAGCAATGAAATACCAGACATTGTTTACCCCCATCCAGATTGGCAAGCTCACATTAAAAAACAGATTTGCAATGGCCCCTATGGGGCCATTGGGTCTGGGTGACAGCGAAGGCGGCTGGAATCAGAGGGGTATTGACTATTATACAAGACGGGCGCAGGGAGGCACCGGGCTTATCATCACCGGAGTAACCTTTTCAGACTGTGAGGTAGAGACCCAGTCCATGCCGAACTGTCCCAACAGTACGTACAATCCCGTGCATTTTGTGAGAACAAGCCGGGAGATGACAGAGCGTGTTCACGCCTATGGGGCGAAAATCTTTTTGCAGATGTCAGGCGGATTTGGGCGTGTGACAATTCCTACAAATCTGGGAGAGTTCCCGCCGGTAGCTCCCTCTCCCATTCCCCATCGTTGGCTTGATAAGACCTGTCGGGAACTTACCAGGGACGAAATTCACAAGATTATAGAAAGCTTTGGAAAGGGCGCGTTTAACGCAAAAAGAGCAGGCTTCGACGGCGTGGAGATTCACGCGGTTCATGAGGGTTATCTCATCGACCAGTTCGCTATTGCCTTTTTCAATCACAGAACCGACGAGTACGGCGGAAGCCTGGAGAACCGGCTACGCTTTGCGAAAGAGATCCGCGAAGAAATCGCGAAGACCTGCGGTTGGGACTTCCCGGTGGCGGTGCGCTTTAGTCCGAAGAGTATGCTCAAAGACTGGAGAAAGGGCGCTCTTCCGAATGAGGAGTTTGAGGAGAAGGGACGTGACCTGGAGGAAGGCCTTCAGACTGCGAAGCTTTTGGAAGCCTATGGATACGACGCTCTGGATGTGGACGTGGGATGCTACGACGCATGGTGGTGGAACCATCCGCCTATGTATATGGAGAAGGGGCCCTATCGGAAATACGCGAAGCTAGTCAAAGAGATCGTAAAGGTTCCGGTATTCATGGCGGGCCGCATGGATACGCCGGAGATGGCTGAAAGCTGTGTAAAGGACGGTACCTGTGACGTGATTTCCCTGGGAAGACCGCTTTTGGCAGACCCGGATTACGTAAAGAAGCTGCGTACGAACCACGTTTGTGAGATTCGCCCCTGTATCTCCTGTCAGGAGGGCTGCATGGGAAGAATCCAGACCTACTCCATGATCAACTGTGCGGTAAACCCCCAGGCGGCCAGAGAGCGCGTGACGGCCTACGAGCCGGTGGCGCGGAAGAAACGCGTGCTTATCGCGGGCGGCGGCGTGGCAGGCTGCGAGGCGGCCAGAGTGCTGGCGGAGCGCGGCCATGAGCCGGTGCTGTACGAGGCGTCCGAGAGGCTTGGCGGCAATCTGCTTCCGGGCGGGGCGCCTGCTTTCAAGGAAGACGACCTGCAGCTGGTGAAATGGTATGAAAACGAGCTTGAGCGCCTGCGCGTTCCGGTTTATCTGAACACAAAGGTTACAAAAGAAATGGTGCTGGAGAGCGACTGCGACGCAGTCATCGTAGCTACCGGCTCCCGCCCGAAGATGTTCTCTCTGGGCGACGATGAGAAGGTATACTGCGCGGAGCAGGTACTGATGAACCAGAAGGATCCGGGCGACAGGGTAGTCGTCGTGGGCGGCGGTCTGGTAGGCTGTGAGATGGCCCTAGACCTGGCCCAGAAGGGCAAGAAGGTTACGATTCTGGAGGCCCTGCCGAAGATTATGGCGGTGAACGGTCCTATCTGTTCAGCAAATAAGGAGATGCTGGAGGAGCTGCTTCCCTTCCACGGTGTGAATATCATTTGCAATGCTAAGGTGACAGGCTTTAAAGACGGCGCAGTCAGCTACGAGACTGCCGGAAAAGCAGAGAAGCTGGACGCAGACAGCGTCATCCTCTCCGTAGGCTACCGCAGCGCGGACGAGCTTTATCATGAGCTGGAATTCGACGTGGCGGATCTGTATCTGCTGGGAGATGCCGGAAAGGTGTCCAATATCATGTATGCTATCTGGGATGCGTTTGAGGTGGCAAATCACATCTGAGTACGGAGCAATCCGGTATCGGAGTAGAGAGGGGGCAACGCCTATGAACATTTTAGTAATTGATGTGGGAACCTCAAGCATCCGCGGTGTCCTGTACGATGAGAAGGGAACGGAAATCTTCTGCCATCAGATTCCCTATCAGGTGCATTTCATCGACGGAACCCATGCGGAGCAGGACACATCCGACTGGTCAGACACCATCGTGGAAATCAGCCGGGCGGCTGCCGCATACTGTGAAAAAGAAAATGTAAAGATTGGCGGGCTGGCTCTGACGAGCCAGCGCTCCAGCGTAATACCGGTGGATAAGGATGGCCACGCGCTAATGCCCGCCATTATGTGGCAGGATAAGCGCAATAAGGAGATTGTCGATGAATTCCGGGGCATGGAAAAGGCTATCTACAAGTTGACCGGAGCCAGGATCAATACCGTATTTTCCGGAACCAAGATGACCTGGGTGCGCCGAAACGCGCCGGAGATCTATGAGAAAACCTATAAATTCTGTACGATTGCGGACTTTATTACACATGAGATTACCGGAGAATACCGGACAGACCATACTTACGGCAGTCGCAGCCTTCTGATGAATGTGCGGACCAGAGAGTGGGATCCGAAGCTTCTGGATATCTTCGAAATCGAGGCAGACAGGCTCTGCGAGCTGCGGGAGCCGGGTACCGTGATTGGCACAGTGACGGAGAAATTTGCGGCAAAGACCGGCCTTACGGCGGGCACGCCCTTCATATCCGCAGGCGGAGACCAGCAGTGCGCAGCCTTAGGTCATGGCGTGACAGCGCCGGGCAGTCTGGAGATTACCACCGGAACCGGAGCCTTTATGCTGGGTTATAGTGAGAAGGTGCCTGAGAACCTGACCAATAATATCATCTGCGGTGCCCATGCGATTCCGGGCAAATACGTGCTGGAGAGCAGTATGCTGACCTGCGCGGCCCTGTACAATTGGGCGAAGGCCAATTTCTTCGCGGACAGTGAAGGGGATGAGAATCCCTTCGAGCGCATCAATGAGGCAGTAAAGCAGAGTCCGCCGGGAGCCAACGACTGTCTGGCACTGCCTTATTTCCAGGGAAGGGGAACCCCGGACTGGAACGCGGACGCCAAGGGGCATTTCGCAAATCTGGGACTGAATACGACGCGCGCGGATATGGCGCGGGCCGTTCTGGAGGCAATCGCCCTGGAAGCCAAGAACAACCTGGATATCGTGGAAGGCTACGTGGGAACCATCGACAAGCTGCTGATCGGAGGTGGCCTTACCAGATTCCCGGAGTTTAATCAGATGCAGTCGGATATCTACCAGAAGAAGCTGTTGCATAACCAGTCAAGCGCAGAGCAGACCGCCCTGGGAGCCTGGGCCAATGCGGCGGTGGCGCTTGGTATCTATGAGACGCACAGCGAAGCAATTGAGACAGCCAAAGAAAAAGAGCAGGTAGAGATGTATTCTCCCAATCCTGCCCATGCGGAAATCTATCTCCGGAAACAGCGGCAGATGAATGCGCTGTACGACAGTGTGAAAAAGCTGTCCCGGGATATGTATTAAAAAATTTATTTTGCTTCATTTAAGATACGGGTGGCCGTCGTGCCATCCGTAATTAATGTGTTGATAAAATCGCCTTTCAGGGCGGCCAGAAGCGCAGGCGCTTTGGATACCGGAGAGGCCACGATCACTACGTCAGAGATGTTGCGAAGCTGTTGAATGGATAAACTGATGGATTTCTCATTCCAATCACAGGCAAGCTCTTGTCCATTGGCGTCAAAGAAACGGCCCAGAATGGATCCGCAGGCACCCTTTTCCACCAGATCCTTATAAATCTCAGGCGGCATACTGCCCCGCCAGTAATCGCTTTCCCGAATCTTCCCCATGGTTCCGATGCTGGCAATCACCTTATCGCAGAAAATTCCCTTTTTCAAAATCACAGAATTGTTGGCGTCATTGCAAAGGGTTTCCCGCACGTAGTCGTTGGGGATATAGAGCGGCAGATTTAAGAAATCCGCATGTCCGTGAAACATCTCGGCCAGAGAGGTTACGACCGCCTGGGGAGTGCTGCTGATAGATTCGCAGGTAACGGATCCCATGAGTTGGACGATATCCGGATTTAAATCCAGAGGCTGAAGCATTTTTACAAGGACGGCCAGACTGTCACCCCAGCCGGTGCCGATAATTATATTTTTCTTAATATGTTCCATCAGATATTCCGCACCCAGCTTGCAGACATCCCGGTGATACATGGATTTCTCGCTGATACGGTTATTGAGGACGCGTGCATGCTTCAGGCCGAAACGGTTTTTCAGACGCTCCTCGATTTCATAGTGGCGTTCAAAGGTATAATTCACCGAAAAGGAAACGATTCCTTCATCTACGGCTTCTTTTAAAAGGCGGGAAACGCGGGTGCGGGAGAGAAAAAGCTTGTCGGCAATCTCATTTTGCGTAAGACCGCGCTCATAATAATCGCAGGCCACCTCGGCCAGTAGACTTAATTTTTTTAGTTCCTTCTGATTCATAGGTCACCTCATGGATAGTCGAAATATAGATAGAATTAGCTAAAATAGATATGTATATTATAACGCTATGCAATGGAATTTCAAAGTATTTTTTCCGGCGGGGCAGCATAGTTTGTAGAAACACATCATACAGGAACCTACGATGCAAAATTTGAAATTAAAAGCCATGCAGTCCGACCTGCCGGACTATGGAAAACTGCAGATTCATATTACTTCCGCCCGGGGTGCGGAGCCCATTCCGGGAGCGAAGGTGGAGATCTCGTATACGGGGGAGCCGCAGCGGATCATGGAGGAACTGACGACGAACAGCTCTGGTCAGACCGACGAGGTGGAGCTGGCCGCGCCGCCGTTGGAATACAGCGTGGAACCCAGTGAGCCCCAGCCCTATTCAGAGTATACCCTGTCTGTGAAAGCGCCGGGCTATGAGTCGGTGGAAATTGCGGGGACAGAAATTTTGCCGGAAGTGACGGCGATTCAGGAGATACAGATGGAGCCTCAGCAGGGAGAAGAGTATGAGCGCTATGTGATTGGGGCCCATACCTTGTTTGGGGATTACCCGCCGAAGATCGCGGAGGCGGAGATTAAGCCCACCGGCGGCAGCGGCGAGATTGTCCTGAGCCGTGTGGTGGTGCCGGAATATGTCATTGTCCACGACGGTGCGCCCTCAGACAGCTCGGCGTCGGACTACTGGGTCCGCTACCGGGATTATATCAAAAATGTGGCCTGCAGTGAAATCTATGCTACATGGACCGACGCGGCCATCCGGGCCAATGTGCTGGCGATTATGTCCTTTACCCTCAACCGGGTGTATACCGAATGGTATAGAAACAAGGGCTACGACTTCACCATCACCTCATCCACCGCTTTCGATCATAAATGGATTCACAACCGCAATATTTTTGAAAACATCTCCCTGATCGTTGATGAGCTCTTCGCGGACTATCTGTCCCGGCCCAATGTGAAGCAGCCCATCCTGACCCAGTACTGCGATGGCCGACGGGTGAGTTGCCCCAACTGGATGAGCCAGTGGGGAAGTCAGTCTCTGGGCGAGCAGGGCTATACGGCCATCGAGATCCTGCGAAATTATTACGGGGAATCCATGTACATCAATACGGCGGAGGAGATCTCAGGCGTACCCTATTCCTGGCCCGGCTATGAGCTGAAGAACGGTGCGTCCGGCCAGAAGGTGCTGCAGCTTCAGGAGCAGCTGAACCGGATTGCACGTAACTATCCGGCCATACCGATTATCTCAGAGGACGGCATCTACGGCCCGGCCACGGCGGAGAGCGTGCGGACGTTCCAGTCTATCTTCGGGCTGCCACAGACGGGTGTGGTGGATTATCGGACCTGGTATAAGATTTCGGAGATCTATGTAGGCGTGTCCAGAATCGCGGAGCTGAGCTAGAACAGATTAAAAAGTACCGGCATTCAGGGAATGAATAATAGCTCTCTGAATACCGGTATTTTTCGCTTTACAAAAGAAAAACAATTCTATTATAATAGGGAAAATGATTGGAAAGCGGGGAAAGAAATTTATGCGTTTTCGTCCATGTATCGATATCCACAACGGTCAGGTAAAGCAGATCGTGGGAGGTAGCCTGACCGATAAAAATGATTTCGCCAGGGAAAATTTTGTGTCGGAGCAGGACGCAGCCTGGTACGCGAAGCTTTATCAGGAGGACGGCCTGAAAGGAGGCCATGTGATCCTGCTGAATGGCGCGGATTCTCCTTATTATGAGGCTACGAAAGCGCAGGCGTTGAAAGCGTTAAAGGCCTACCCGGGGGGCCTTCAGATCGGCGGCGGCATCCATCCGGACAACGCGGCGGAATATCTGGACGCCGGGGCCAGTCAGGTCATCGTGACCTCTTATGTCTTCAAAAATGGTCGGATTCAGTATGAGAATCTGGAGAAAATGCTCGCAGCTGTGGGCCGCGACCGCCTGGTGCTGGACTTGAGCTGCCGCAAAAAGGGCGGCGCGTACTACATTGTCACTGACCGCTGGCAGAAGTTTACAGATGTGCAGGTGACGCCCGTCCTTCTGGATGAATTATCCGGAAAATGCAGTGAATTTTTAATCCACGCCGTGGATGTGGAGGGCAAGGCCTTAGGTATCGAAACGGAGCTTGCGAAGATGCTGGGCGCCTGGGACGGAATTCCCGTTACCTATGCGGGCGGCGTGGGCAGCCTGGAGGATGTGGAGTCGCTTCGCACCCTCGGAAAGGGCCGCCTGGACGTGACCATCGGAAGCGCCTTAGATCTTTTTGGCGGTTGTATCCCGTACCGAAATGTGGTATACTTGCGTTAGATGAAAGATTGTAACAGTGAAGGTACTGAACAGTTGCGATCTCGTCTAAATACCCGTAAAGGAGTTGATTTTATGCGTTATGTAATCAGCGGCAAAAATATCGATGTGACAGAGGGGCTCCGTACAGCGATCACGGACAAGCTCGGAAAGTTAGAGCGCTATTTTACTCCGGACACGGAAGTACATGTTACTTTAAGTGTCGAGAAAGAAAGACAGAAGATTGAGGTAACCATTCCTGTAAAGGGAACTGTGATTCGTTCCGAGCAGGTAAGCAATGATATGTATGTATCTATCGACCTGGTGGAAGAGGTCATTGAGCGTCAGCTTCGCAAGTACAAGAACAAGATTGTACAGCGTGAGCAGGGTGCAGGAAGCTTCCGTCAGGAGTTTATCGACAAAGAGGCAGAGGATGAAGAGGTTCGCATCATCCGTACCAAGCAGTTCGATATGAAGCCCATGTATCCGGAAGATGCATGCGTACAGATGGAGATGCTGGGACACAGCTTCTACGTATTTGTAAATGCGGAGACCGAGCAGATCAACGTGGTTTACAAGAGAAAGGGCAATACCTACGGACTGATTGAGCCGGAACAGTAAAATATGATTTATCCGGGGGCTGCGCGCAGGCGCAGTCCCTTTTTGGTCTATAGGAAATACCATGTTGCAGGATTCTATTTTGGGGTTCCGGCCCCAGGGCAGGGATATTGGAAACTTCTTGAATATTCCGCCGTGTAGTGTTAAAATGTTAAACAGAGTATTGTCTGAAATGGCAGAAACTTAAGATTGGAGTTTGCAGATGAATTTATTTACAAAAATGTTTGGTACTCACAGTGAAAGGGAGCTGAAGCTGATTTACCCGCTGGTGGATCGGATCGAAGCGCTCCGCCCGGAGATGCAGAAGCTTTCTGATGAAGAACTGAAGGGAAAGACAAAAGAATTCAAGCAGCGTCTGGCCGATGGCGAGACCCTGGATGATTTGCTGGTAGAGGCCTTCGCGACTGTCCGCGAGGCTGCGAAGCGTGTGCTTGGTATGGAGCATTACCGGGTACAGCTGATTGGTGGTATTATCCTGCATCAGGGACGTATCGCCGAGATGAAGACAGGTGAAGGAAAGACCCTGGTGTCCACCCTTCCGGCTTACCTGAACGCATTGGAGGGTAAGGGCGTCCATATCGTTACGGTCAACGATTATCTGGCCCATCGTGACGCATCCTGGATGGGCAAGGTACATGAGGCTCTGGGACTGACCGTCGGCGTGGTTCTGAACAGCAGCACAGGAGATGAGCGGCGCGCCGCTTATAACTGTGATATTACTTATGTAACCAACAATGAGCTGGGCTTTGATTACCTGCGTGATAACATGGTTATCTACAAGGAGCAGCTGGTGCAGAGAGACCTGCATTACGCCATCATCGACGAGATCGATTCTATCCTTATCGACGAGGCCCGCACCCCGCTGATTATCTCCGGACAGAGCGGCAAGTCCACCAAGCTTTACGAGATCTGCGACGCGCTGGCGAAGACCATGAAGCGCGGCGAGGCCAGCGGTGAGTTCAGCAAGATGAACGCCATTATGGGCGAGGAGATCGAGGAGACCGGCGAATTTATCGTCAATGAGAAGGATAAGATCGTCAACCTGACGGCAGACGGCGTGAAGCGGGTAGAGGATTATTTCCACATCGAGAACCTGGCGGATCCGGAGAACCTGGAGATCCAGCACAATATGATTCTGGCCCTGCGCGCCAACTATCTGATGTTCCGGGATCAGGATTACGTGGTAAAGGACGATCAGGTTCTGATTGTCGATGAGTTTACCGGACGTATTATGCCGGGACGCCGTTATTCCGACGGACTTCACCAGGCTATCGAGGCGAAAGAGCATGTAAAAGTTAAGCGGGAGAGCAAGACGCTGGCGAATATTACCTTCCAGAACTTCTTCAATAAATACGCAAAGAAGGCCGGTATGACCGGTACCGCCCTCACCGAGGAGAAGGAGTTCCGCGAGATTTACGGTATGGACGTTATCGAGATCCCGACCAACCGTCCGGTTATCCGAAAGGATCTGGACGACGCGGTATACAAGACCAAGAAAGAGAAGTTCCATGCAGTTGTGGAGGAGATCGAGCGTGCTCACGCCAAGGGTCAGCCGGTTCTGGTAGGTACCATTACCATCGAGACCTCTGAGTACTTAAGCGGACTGCTCCGCAAGAAGGGCATTCAGCATGAAGTCCTGAACGCCAAGTTCCATGAGCGCGAGGCGGAGATCGTAGCCCTGGCAGGCCAGCATGGCGCGGTTACCATCGCTACCAATATGGCAGGCCGTGGTACCGATATCAAGCTGGACGATGACGCCAAGGCAGCAGGCGGACTGAAGATTATCGGTACCGAGCGTCATGAGTCCCGTCGTATCGACAACCAGCTGCGCGGACGTTCCGGTCGTCAGGGAGACCCGGGAGAATCCCGTTTCTACATCTCTCTGGAGGACGATCTGATGCGTCTCTTCGGATCCGAGCGCCTGATGAGTGTGTTCAACGCCCTGGGCGTGCCGGAAAATGAGCAGATTGAGCATAAGACGCTTTCCGACGCCATTGAGAAGGCTCAGAAGAAGATCGAGAGCAACAACTTCGGTATTCGTAAGAACCTGCTGGAGTACGACCAGGTTATGAATGAGCAGCGTGAGATCATCTACGCGGAGCGCCGCCGGGTACTGAACGGCGAGAGCATGCGTGATGCCATCTATAAGATGCTCACCGATACCGTAGAAAATGTGGTAGACAGCCTGATTGGCGACGATCAGGATAAGTCCGAGTGGGATCTCTTAGGCTTGAACGAGTCTCTGCTCCGCACGATACCGCTGCAGACCATTACGCCGGAGCGCATTGCCGATAAGAAGAATAAGGCAGAGCTGAAGCATATGTTGAAGGAAGAGGCAGTGAAGCTCTATGAGCTGAAGGAGGCGGAGTTCCCGAATCCGGAGATGCTGAGAGAATTAGAGCGTGTATTCCTTCTGAAGGTCATTGACCGCAAATGGATGGATCACATCGACGATATGGAACAGCTACGCCAGGGTATTGGCCTGCAGGCATTTGCCCAGCGTGATCCGCTGGTAGAGTATAAGCTCAGCGGTTATGAGATGTTCTCTGCCATGACAGCCAGCATTCAGGAGGAAACCGTCCGGATTCTGCTTCATGTGCGCGTGGAGGAGAAAGCAGAGCGTGAACAGGTAGCCAAGGTAACAGGAACCAATAAGGATACCTCCCTGGCAGCAGCGCCCAAAAAAAGGGAAAGCGCTAAGATTTACCCGAACGATCCCTGTCCCTGCGGAAGCGGCAAGAAGTATAAGCAGTGCTGCGGAAGAAAAGGCGCGTAAGTATAAAGCATAAAAAAGAAGGCCATACTCTTTTTAAAATGATCAGAAAGGGGTATGGTCTTTTTATGTCAAAAAAGAAAAAGCCGGAACTGAAGCATTTAGAGCCGGAGGAACAGTTGAAATATGAAATCGCGGAGGAACTGGGGCTTTTGGATAAAGTGCTTAAGGATGGCTGGAAATCTCTTTCTTCCAAGGAGACCGGACGAATCGGCGGGTTGATGACGAAGAAGAAAAAGGAACTGAACAAATCCAGGTAAGACGCAGCCAGCTTGCTATTTTTAACGGGGTTGTATATAATGAAGAATACAAAAAACGGAATAGAAGAAAATGTATGATCCGTGTATTAGTAGCAGATGAAAAGGTATGTCAGTTGATTTGCAAGCTGATTCACTGGGAAGAATTGGAAATGAAGCTGGTAGGAACGGCATCGAATGGAATTGGATCCCTTCAGATGATAGAAGCGGAACATCCGGATCTGGTGCTGACGGATATCCGGATGCCCGGATATGATGGCATGGAGCTTTTGAAACGGGCGTGCATCCAAAACCCGGATATGGAATTTATTATTATCAGTGGATATTCCCATTTTGAATATGCGCAGACCGCTATCCGCTATGGAGTCAGCGATTATATATTAAAACCGGTGAATGAGGAAGCTTTGAATGCTACGCTGCAGAAGGTGCGCCAGCGTTATATGGAGCATCAAGCATTGACGGAGAAAAATCTGGAGCAAAAGAAGCAGCAGGTTCTGGAACAGGCCCGTGTAAGAGAAACCCTGTGGATGGATTTGGAGTATGCCCGGATTCCCTAGAATATGGAAGCCTTAA
>QWCN01003476.1_pt1 | contig 18220 bp, 10 predicted proteins | sample 1972711 | NCBI WGS metagenome assembly QWCN01 (sample SAMN09866707, study PRJNA288562) | Human gut metagenome isolate term1_stool, whole genome shotgun sequencing... | isolation source: gut | host: Homo sapiens | place: USA: California
AGGGGGAGAGGTTTGGAGAGGGGGAGGGGGAAACTTTCTGGAGAAAGTTTCCCCCTCCCCCTCTCCAATATCCCTTTTGTCCCTAACTCCGCATGGCGAAGTTGATGACGAACATGGCGGTGATGATCCACATGAAGAGGCTCACTTCGCGGGCACGGCCGGAAAGGAGCTTCACGGCGGCGTAGCTGACGAAGCCGAACCCGAAACCGCTGGCGATGCTGTAGGTCAGCGGCATCATGATGATGGTCATGAAGGCCGGGAAGCCTTCGGTAAAGTCGTTGAAGTCGATGTTCATCACTTCCATCATCATAAGCGCTCCCACGATGAGCAGCGCCGGGGCCGTGGCGAAAGCGGGCACAAGGCCGATGAGCGGGGCGAACACCAGAGAGGCGGCGAACAGGACCGCCACGGTCAACGCGGTCAGGCCGGTGCGGCCGCCCTGCGAAATGCCCGCGGCGCTTTCCACGTAGCTGGTGACGGTGGACGTACCGAGGAAGCTGCTGACCACCGTACCGACGGAGTCGGTGACCAGCGCCTTGTCGAGGTTCTCGATGTGGCCCTTGTCATCCATCAGCCGGGCTTTGCGGGAGAGGCCGATGAGCGTCCCCATGTTGTCGAACAGCTCGACGATGGTGAAGGTGAAGATGATCGAAATGATGCCGTACTTGAGCGCGCCCATGATGTCGAGCTGCATGAACGTGGGGGCGAGGCTCGGGAGGGAGAAACTCATAACGCTGTCGATCCCGGAAGGGGCCGGGGATACGCCGAATACCATGCCGAGTACGGCGGTCACAAGGATGCCGATGAGCAGGCTCCCCTGGACGTTACGGGCCATGAGCCCCGCCGTGAGCATGAGGCCGCAACAGGCCAGCAGCGGGCCGGGTTGGGTGACATGGCCGAGGGCGACCACTGTAGCGTCGTTCTTTACCACGATGCCCGCGTTCTGGAGCCCGATGAAGGCGATGAACATGCCGATGCCGACGACGATGGCATACTTGAGGTTCATGGGCACGGCATCAATGAGCAGCTGGCGGACGTGCGTAACCGTCAGCAGCAGGAACACGATGCCGGAGAAGAACACCGCACCGAGGGCCACGGTCCAGTGCAGGCCGAGTACGCCGCAGACGTAGTAGGCGAAGAAGGCGTTCAAGCCCATGCCGGGAGCCACGGCCACAGGGAAATTGGCCCAGAGGCCCATGGCGGCGCTGCCGATGACCGCGGACCAGACGGTTGCGGCAATGGCGGCTTCCTTGGGGATACCCGCGTCCGCGAGGATGCTCGGATTGACGAAAATGATGTAAGCCATAGCGACGAAGGTGGTCAGGCCGGCGAGGATTTCCGTTTTGACGGTCGTTCCTTTTTCGCTCAGCTTGAAAACCCGTTCCAGTATGCCTTTTGTCTGGGCCATGGGCGTTCCCCGGTGGTTGAATGGTTTCGGATGATTCCCCCTAAAACAGACAACCCCTGTACATGGGAATCATGGACAGGGCAAGTCTGCTGAAAAACTCGGCTGATTTTGCTCAGCTTTGGTGATGGTGGCATGGCCCGTCCGGCTTGCGGAGACAGGCACAGGTATTTTGCGGCGGCGTGTCGTTGAGGCAGCTTTCCACGGCGGCGATGATGGCGTCGTAGCCCGTGCAGCGGCAGAGGTTCCCGGCGTGCCCTCGGCGGATTTCCTCGCGGGTAACGGACTGGCCTTTGTGTTTTTCGATGAAGGCCGTACTGCTCATGACGAGGCCGGGCGTGCAGAAGCCGCACTGGACGGCCCCGGCGTCCACATAGGCTTGCTGGACGCGGGAAAGCCGGTTGCCCTTGGCTTCGCCCTCGGCGGTGCGGATCGTTTTGCCGTCCGCCCAGACAGCAAGAAAAATACAGGAATCCACAGGGGTATTGTCGACGAGCACGGTGCACGCGCCGCATTCGCCCACGCCGCAGCCTTGTTTGGAGCTGGTCAGGCCTTCGGCGCGCAGGACTTCGAGCAGCGAGGCGCGGACGTCAAAGGAAAGTTCCCGTGCCTTGCCGTTGACGGTGCAGCGTATGGTTTTCAGCATGAGGCGGCCTCCTGAAGTTCGACGGCGCGGACGACGCACCGGGCAATGATGCGTTCCGCCAGCGTGCGGATGATGTGCATACGGAAATCCCGGTTGGCGCGCCACGAGGTTCTGGGCTGCACGTCCGCTTCCACGGCGGCGCTGATCGCGGCGAGGGTGGCGGGCAGATCTTCGGGCGTCGCGGAGCGGCCCAGAGCGGCGGCTTCGGCGCTGGGGCAGCGCACCGGGATCGGCGCGGATACGGAATAGGCCAGCCGGATGCCCGAAATGACCGTCCCGTCAAGTCTGACGGCCGCCGCGCAGCCGATGGTGGCGATGTCCATGGCTTCGCGCATGGCGTATTTGTGGTACGCCGCGCCCCAGCCCAGCCAGTCTTCAGGCCGGAACTCCACGGAAAGGAGCACTTCATCCCGCTTGAGGGCGACCCTGCCGGGCCCGGTATGGAAGCCGAGGGCGGGGATGGTCCGTTCTCCCTCCGCTCCTCTGATATTGAGGTAGCCGTTCAGTGCGAGGACGGGTGCGCAGGTGTCCGCCGAGACGGCTCCGTTGCAGAGGTTGCCGCCGATGGTGCCCATGTTGCGGATCTGCGGCCCGGCGACGCTGGCGGCGGATTCCCCGAGCATGGGGATGCATTCGCGGATGATGGGGGATTCCTCGAGATCGGCAAAGCTGGCCCCCGAGCCCACGCGCACGGTGCCGTCCGCCTCGTGGGTGATGGGTTTCAGTTCGGGCAGGTCATGGATATCCACGAGCCGGGAGAAGCCTTCGAATTCCCGCAGCTTGATGAGCACGTCCGTGCCGCCTGCGATGAGGCGGGCTTCGGGATCTTCTCCGAGCAGCCGGATAGCGTCGCTCACGGACTCCGCTTTTTGGTAGGATTGTATATCGAACATGGGTGATCCTTTGGGTTGAGGATACCCGGGGGAGAGGGCTTTTTCAAAAAAGCTCCCTCCCCCGGACCCCCTCCCGCAAAACGTCGGCTGACGGGGAGGGGACACGGAAGGAGTTCAGGAAGGATATGCCGGGAAAAAGCCCTATCCTCTTTTTTTCAAATGAACCGTCTTCGCTCAAATGTTGCTCGGGGTTTGTTTTCCGGTCGGCCCATCATTTCATCGCCGCCCTGAAGCCCGCATACGAAAATCTTTGGTGGATGAGGGGAGGGGAAAAGGCCTCTTTTTGCGGAATCCCCATAAAGGGGACAAGCGGGGCATTCTCCCCCCGATAGTTTTCTAGCCCTTGATCAATCCAGCCTTCACGAATTCCTCGAACAGCAGCTTCGGCGTCATGGGGATGGCGTTGACGGCGACGCCGGTCGCGTCGAGGACGGCGTTGCGGAGCGCCGGGGCCGGACTGATGAGCGGCGGCTCGCCGAGCGACTTGTTGCCGTATACGCCTGAGGGTTCCTGCGTTTCCACAAACGCGCAGTCCAGATCCGGAATGTCGCAGGTTGTGGGGAATTTGTAGTCCAGCAGGTTGTTGTTGTGCACGCGTCCGGTGGCGGGATCGACGAGCAGTTCCTCATAGAGCGCCCAGCCGATGCCCATGCCCATGCCGCCGTGCACCTGCGCCGTGGCGAGCGCGGGATTGATGATCACCCCGGCGTCGTGCACGTTCAGGATGTGCGTGATGCGGACCTTGCACAGCTCGATGTCCACTTCCACTTCGGCAAAGCAGCCGCCGAAGGAGGGGGGATTCTGGCGCGTCTTGAAGGATGCCTCTGCGGAGAGCTGTCCGCCGCGATCCTTGTTGTAGAAAGAATCCATCGCCAAATCGTGCAGCGTGACCACGACGCTTTCGGCATTGCGGACAAAGACCACGGCATCGCCCTGCGCGGTCGGCGCGATGGTCAGGGCGGCGGGCGTGTGTCCGGTCATTTCGGCGGCATAGCCGAGGAGCTTCCGGCGCAGCTCGTCCGCGACGGCGTGCACGGCGGGGGCGCAGGTGTAGGTCTGGCGGGAGGCGTAGGCCCCGGGATCCCACGGCGTGATGTCCGTGTCCTGCGTGGAGATGACGTGGATGTTTTCATAAGCGACGCCGAGCGTTTCCGAAACCATCTGGGCAAAGGCGGTGTCCGCGCCCTGTCCGATTTCCGTCGCCCCGGTCATGAGGTTCACCGTGCCGTCCTGATTCAGGATGAGGCGGGCGCTGCCCGGTTCCACATTGGCGGGATAGGTCCCCGAACCATAGCTGAACGCGGACACGCCGACCCCGCGCCGCAACGGCCTGCCCGTGCGGACGGCTTCTTCATTGAAGGCTTTGCAGGCGGCCTTGCGTTCGTCCCACCGGAACCTTTCACGGCCTTCCTCAAGGCAGTCGCTGATGCCGAGCGTGGCGACCGGCTTGCCGTTGAGCGGAGAGATGTCGCCGTTGCGCCCGGTGTTCTTCAGGCGGAAATCCAGCGGGTCCATGCCGAGCGCGCGGGCCGTATCGTCCATGAGGCATTCGATGGCATAGGCGGTCTGGGGAGAGCCGTAGCCCCGGCAGGCCCCGCCTACGGGAATATTGCTGTAAAAGGTCTTGGCTGAAAAACGGTACGTGGCGTGCGGGTAGACGTAGCAGACCTTGGAACCGCCCGCCGCCGCGATGGAGTGCCCGTGCGAGGCGTAGGCCCCGGTGTTGGAGAGCACGTCGAGGCCGTAGCCGAGGAGCTTGCCGTCCTTTGTGGCCCCGGCCCGCGCCGTCATGGCAAAGGCGTGGCGCACGCGGGTGCAGAGCATACATTCCTCGCGGGTCAATTCCATGCTCACGGGCGCGCCGTCGAGCTTCATGGTCAGGAAGGCCACGATGGGCTCCAGCACCACATCCTGTTTGTTGCCGAACCCGCCGCCGATGTAGGGCTTGATGACCCGGACGGACGACCACGGGATGCCGAGCGCCTGTCCGACCACGCGGCGGCAGATGTGCGGGATCTGCGTGGAGCTGACGATCACGATATGCCGCATGTCGTCCATGTAGGCGTAGGCCGTCTGGTTTTCCAGATGGCAATGCTGCATGGTCGGCGTGCGGTAGGCGCCCTCAACCACCACGTCGGCGGCCGCAAGGGCCTCGTCGAGCGTGCCGTTGCATTCGAGGGTGTGCTGCTTGAGCAGGTTGCCGTCGGGATTCACTGAGGGCTGGAGCACGGGCGCCCCGGGAGCCAGCGCCGTTTCCGCCGAGGTCATGACCGGAAGGGGTTCATATTCGACTTTGACCAGATGGGCGGCCTTGCGGGCGGTGAGGCCGTCGCGGGCCACGACCACGGCCACTTCGTCGCCGTAATAGCGGACGTGCTTGGTCAGCAGAAGGCGGTCGGCCACGTCTCCGTGCGACGGGTCCATGGAGTAGGGATGTCCGGCTGTGGGGAAGAGGAAGCCCGGCACGTCATCGGCGGTGAAGACGGCCTCGACGCCGGGCAGGGCCAGCGCTTCAGAGGCATCGATGGAAAGGACCATGCCGTGGGCGATGGTGCTGTGCACATAGGCGGCGTGCCGCATACCCGGCAGGCCCATATCGTCGGTATACCGGGCCCGCCCCGTCACTTTGGCTTCGGCATCCAGCCGTTGTTTGGATTGTCCGATTGCCATGCCGCTTCTCCTGTTCTTCTGGTGTGAAATGGTTCGCTTGTGGCGTTGTTTACGCTGTGGGCACGTTCTTGTCCACAGGGCAGTGGAGGATGCCCCTGCGGATGTAGCAGGGGCGGTTGAAGCGTCCGAGGATGGCTTCCAGTATGCCGCCGCCGATGGCAAAGGCCTTGTCCGAGACGTGGTGGCAAGCCGTGTTGTCGCGCGGATCCACGTCGCCGACTTTGATCCGATCCGTAACGGGCGTTCCCGAGCGCAAAAGGCCACGGATAACGCCGCTGATAACAGTGCGGATTTCCTTGGATACGCCGTTGGCCTCAACGGTGGCGACGACATCGCCGGCTTTGACGTGGTCGCCGATGTCGTGGCGGCTGAGAAAAATGCCGGTCTGCGGAGCGCGCAGCACACGCTCGGTGGTCATGCCCACGATGTCGCCGGGAATGCCGGTATCGGGCTCCGCACTGCCTGAGTAGAGGACCCGTCCGAGGTTGTGCCCCCGGTTGGTTTCGACGATGCAGTGGACATTTTCGCCCACGGTGAAGCCGGGCCCCACGCCGATGACGAGAGGCGCATCGGTGATGCCGACGCCGACGTTCCGTTTGGCGAGCGTGGCTTCAATGATGACTTCGGGGCGGAGGCGGGGGATGCTGACGCCCTGCGGATCGACCATGACCGGGATGCAGCCGGCGTCCCAGAGCGGGGCGATTTCTTCGGGCCGGGGAGCGAGGGCCGCCGTAATGCCTTCCACCGTGCAAAGGCCCTCATAGACTGCTTCGGAAAAGGCCACCCTGCGCCTTACGGCCATTGGATGCGCCGTTTCCAGAATGATCAGGCGCCGGAAGCCGGAACGATAGAGCCTGAGCGCGATGCCCGTGGCGATGTCCCCGCCGCCGCGGAGAAGAATGGCGAACTGTTGGTATTGGTACATGCTGCAACTCCTGCTGCCCGAAGAAGGGGTTTTCCCCGAACTATATACGCAGTGGCATGATGACACAACTAGACCTTGGGTTCCGGTCGGCAGCATTCTCGGCTATTTCATAGCGTGTTCGTTGTAGAAACAAGAAAAATCAATAAAAACATATTATTGAATCTATAAAATTTCTTTGTGCCGGGTGGATTTTTTAGCCGGTGCAGTGCTGGAGCAAGGGGTTTGCGGGTGACGGGGTTCCATGATGCGGAAGAACCCGCCGCATCCGGGGGGAGGAGCGGAGCCCCGGATGCCGCGGGCCTGTGGAGGAGCCTATTTGTGCTTCGGCCCGGCGAAAGGCTGCTTGCGGGCCAACAGGCGGAAGAGGGTGACGGCCTCCACCGCGCCGGACAGGGCGGCCTCCTTGACGTCGTCGTTCAGCGTAACCTTGGTGGCGCAGAGGGTTCCGCCGTCGAGATGGGCGATGAGGGCATCGCTTTCGAAGACGAAGCCGTTCTTTTCCGCAGCCAGCGAGAAGGCCTTGCCGCCGCGCTTGCCTTCCAGCCGGGCCGGACTGGCGAGCCGGTAGCCGTCCGGGGCGTTGTCGAAGGATTCGCGGGACAGGTGGATACGGGGCTTGTCCCGGTACGGCGCACCCGCCGAAGGGCAGAAGGTGGCGCAGTTGCCGCATTCGTTACAGGCGTCGGCAATGTTGACTATCTGGTAACTTTGTTCGAGCCGCCGGTTGGAGAGCGTTTCCACGCGCACGCCGTTGCCGTCGCGCACCGCAACCTGCTCGGGATGCGGCATGGGTAGGGAGAGCAGGGCGACGTTGGCCCGGTTGGGGCAGACCGTGGTGCAGACGTTGCAGACCAGGTCGCACTGGAGGCAACGGCGGGATTCGTCCATAGCCTCCTCTTCGGTGAGGGTACGGATGGCGGGATCGAAATCCAGCCTGTTTTCCGGGCTGCGTTCCGGCAGGGCCGGGCCCATGACGCGGGTGGCCTGCCGGATGCGCAATCCGTCGAGATCCGGCCTCCGTTCGTCGGACGGCGTGGCTGTGGCCGCCTGTGCGGACAGGCCGAGGCGGGCAAGGATGGTTTCGGCGGCATGGCGTCCGTCGGCCACGGCGTTGATCAGGGTCGATGCGCCGCGCACGGCGTCACCGCCCGCGAACACGTTCGGCAGCGATGTCTGGCTGGTATGGGGATCGGCCTTAAGCGTCATCGCGTCGGGCAGAAAGCCGGCCTTCACCCGCTGCCCGATGGACACGATGAGCGTATCCGCGTCCAGTGTGAAGGCCTCATCCGTGGGAACGGGACGGGGACGCCCGCCGTCGGGATCGGGGACCAGCCGCATCCGGCGGCAGCGCAGGCCGGAAACGCGGCCTCCATCGGCAAGGACTTCCTCAGGGGCGCACAGTTCCACGATGCGAACGCCTTCATCCAGTGCGGCTTCGATTTCTTCGATGTCAGCGGGCATTTCCTTGCGGGTGCGGCGGTAGGCGATGGTCACGCTGCCGTCTTCTCCCACGAGTCGTCTGGCGGCCCGGGCGCAGTCCATTGCGGAATTCCCCGCCCCGATGACGACGGCGTGGGAGCCGATGCCCGTGGGCTCGCACCGGCGTACGGCGGAGAGGAACGAAAGCTGATCCAGAACCCCGGCGGCATCTTCGCCGGGGATACCGAGGGGCAGGCTTTCCTGCGCGCCCACCGCGATATAGACGGCGTCGTTTTCCTCGGCCAGCGTGTCGAACAGGGCGGCGTCCACGGGCGTATCCTTATGGAGCCGCACGCCCAGCTCAAGGATGGCGTCGATGTCGCGGCGCAGGCTGTCTCCGGTCAGGCGGAACGCGGGGATCGCGTCGCCCGCCATGCCGCCGAGCACCGGCTTTTCTTCGTACAGGTGCACCTCCACGCCCTGTGCGGCGAGGAAGCGGGCGCAGGACAGCCCGGCCGGGCCCGCCCCGATGACGGCGGCGCGCTTCCCGGTTTGGGCGGCGGGAACGCCGGAAGCGGCTTCGGCCATTTTTTCGGCCACGAAGCGCTTGACCTCGCGGATCATGAGCGGCTTGTCGTAATTGATGCGGGTACACCGGCTCTGGCACTGATGGTTGCAGGCCATGCCCTGAACGTTCGGGAACGGGTTGGTGGCGGTGATGACCCGCCACGCCAGCTCGAAATCGCCCCGGGCCACGGCGTCGAGATACCGGGGGATGTCCTGTTCCGCCGGACAGCCCGACATGCAGGGCGCGGCGGCGCAGTCGAAGCGCGGGAGCGGGCGTTCTGTCTTGACCGAAACGTAGGGGAACCGTTCCTTGTGGTAGCGGCTGTGCTTGCCGAGGACAGCCGCCGCATAGCTGACGAGGTTGGCGAAACCGGGATTGCCGGCGATCGGCGATCGGCTCTTTTCCCATTCGGCTATGGTGTGGGCCCCGGCCTTGCGCATTTCGGCGCGCAGCGTGTCGAGGTACTGGTGCAGCCGCCCGTAGCCGCCGGGCTTGAGGATGTCGGAGGACATGGTGATCGGACGGAGGCCACAGGCCAACGTGTCCGCCACGTTGAACGTATCCACCCCGGCGGAGAAGGCGATGTCCAGCTTCCCGTCGAATTCCTGCTGCAACCGTTCGGCAAGGTTGATGCTGATGGGGTGCAGGGATCTGCCGCTCATGTACACCATGCCTTCGCTGCGGGGCAGGTTCTGCTTTTCGTTTGTGGTTTCGAGCGTGTTGGTCAGCTTGAGCCCGAAGGCCACGCCCGCCGTTTCTGCGGCTGCGGCGAGGTTGCGGATGATGGCCACGCCGTCGTTGTATTTGAGGTCATGTCCGAAGGCTTCGTCGGGAACGCATACGTCATAGCCGAGCTGCGTATTCAGAATGTCGCGCAGGCGTTCTGGGCCGAGCAGGGTGGGGTTCAGCTTGATGGTCGTGTGGTACCTGCGTTCGGTGATGAAATAGCGGCCGATGCTTTCCACTTCGTCGGGCGGGCAGCCGTGCATGGTGGAGACCGTCAGGTTATCGGAGAGGCGGGCCGGAATGGGCATCTTCTCGATGGCGGGGTAGAGCTGGGCCAGCTCGGCCTTGATCCGCTTCACGTCTTCCTCCGCGTTTTCCATACGGTCGAGGAAACGCTGCACGGCGGGACTCTTGATGCCTTCAAGGTTGTATCCTGCGCTCATGTTGAAGATGAAACCGGGCCCCTTGCCGGGGTCGGCCTCCACGGGCAGGTTGAGCATGTCGCGCAGTACATACAGCAGCACGAAAGCCTTGAGGTACTCCTCGAAGGACTGATCAAGCTTCAGTTCCTGCGACCATTCGCAGTTGTAACCCTCGTCGGCCATGTCGATGCAGGGCTTGGCGACGTTCAGCTCGTCGAGCACCTGCACTGTCTTGAGTTCGATATACCGAGCGCCGCACAGCCACGCGGACAGGATATTCTGGGCAAGCTGCGTATGCGGACCGGCGGCCACGCCGAGAGGGGTTTCCAGCACCTTGCCGTAGCGTTCCATGCGGAACGGATCATCAGGCTTCGGCATAAAGAAAAGCTCCCGGCCGATGCCGAACAGCTGCTTGTTCGGCAGGTCGTGCTGCATCCAGCGGAGCAGCGTTGCGGCGTCCAGCGGTGTGAAGCGATCGGTATGCATGTATGTGTCTCCTTGGAAGTATGTGGAAACTGGAGAGGAATGGGCATCGGAAAAGAAGGGCTTTCGCGCGCCGCCCGCACCTGCGTGTGGCGAGAGCCATTTCATTTTGAAATGACTCTACAGCGTCCTTGGAACGAACCTTCCCTGTCCTGCATACCCGGAGAGCTGCCTGCCGAAAATGATAGGTTCGCCGCGCAGCCAGACATGGCGGGGCCAGCCGCGCACGACCATGCCCTCATACGGGGTGCAGTCCACCTTTTGATGAAGATTCCGGGTTTTGATCAGCCGCTCATCCGTGGGATCGATGACCACAATGTCCGCGTCCGCGCCGGGTTCGAGGCGTCCTTTGGAGGCCAGCCCCATGATCCGGGCCGGAGACGTGGACACCACGTCCACGAAACGCGGCAGCGTCAGACGCCCGTGCAGCACGCCTTCGCTGAACAGCAGAGGGATGCGCGTTTCGACTCCGGGAACGCCGCCGGGACAATCCAGCACGCTTTCCTTCCCGCGTTCCCGTTTCTGGGCCAGCGAGAAGGAACAGTGATCGGTAGCGGCAACCGAGATGCTGCCGTCCGCGAGGCCCTCCCAGAGCGCGGCGCGATCCGCCTTCGTCCGCAGGGGCGGGGCCATGATGTACTTGGGGCCGTCCCGTTCGGCATAGGCGGACTCGTCGAGCAGAAGGTACTGCGGGCAGGTTTCGGCAATGACCGGCTGTCCGGCCTTCTGCGCCTCGCGGATGCAGGCCAGACCTTCCGCCGTGGACAGGTGCACGATGTACACGGGGGCTTCCGCCGTTTTCGCCAGCTTCAGAATCCGGTTGATCGCTTCGGCCTCGCACCGGGCCGGGCGGCTCCGGGGATGGCTCATGGGATCGCGCGGCGCTTCGCGGCGCAGTTTGTCCCCCAGAAAACGGGTGATGGCGTGGTTTTCGCAATGGACGGCGAGCAGGCCGTCCGCATCCCTGAGCGCGGCGAGAACCTGCAGCAGCCCTTCGTCATCCAGCCTGCCGTCATAGGTGGTGTAGGCCTTGAGCGTGGGAAATCCCTGCGCCACGACCTCGGGAATCCGGGCAAGGACGTCGTCGTCCACATGTTGGAACACGCCGTGCAAGGCATAGTCCGTGTGGCAGCGGCCGTCCGCCTGCTCCAGATACGCGGTGGGCTGATGGGGCAGATCGCATCCCTGTGGGCCGAAGCCCGGGTGTTCCACGATGGTCGTGGTGCCGCCCCATGCCGCCGCCAGCGTTCCGGCTTCGAAACCGTCGGAGACGTGCGCGTCGCTCACCGTCAGGTTGACGTGGGTATGGGCGTCGATCCCGCCGGGCATGACCACGCAGCCGGATACGTCCACGATTTCCGTCCCATTAGGCTGTGGGGCTTCGTGCAGCCGTTCGCCGAGTTCCAGAATCCGGTCGTCTTCAATCAGGATGTCCGTGTTGAAGACGCCGTCCGCGCGTGCGACCAGTCCGCCGGTAATAAGCATACGCATGGTGAGCCTGTTTCCCTGTTGATGGTTTACAGCAGGGCCCAGAGGCGGCGGGCCTGCTCGTTGGCGTAGGCGAGGATGTCGTCCTCATCCATGCCGGCGAGCCTGCCGTGATCCACGATGAGCCTGCCTTGGCTGATGACGGACTCCACGTTGCGGGCGTCGAAGGCATAACAGAAATGCCCGGGGAAGTTGTCCTGCGTCAGCGGCGTGGGGGAATCGTAGTTGAGGATGACCAGATTGTTCGCCCCGCCGCCCGGCGCATTGTGGCCTTGGATGTGCGCGTGTACGGCGCGGAGGCGCTGGTAGGCCGCCAGGGGAGACATGCCGCCTTCGGCGAGCCCGGCGATGAAATAGGAGGACTGCGCGCTGCGGATCATGTCGCTGTGCATACCGTCCGTGCCGAGCATGACGCGGGGGAAATCGTTGTAGCGTCCGAGCCCGACGTTGTTGTTGAGGTTGCTTTCGGTGTTCTGCACGACCCAGCAGGGCGAAGTGCGGATAAGGTCACGCTCTTCCGCATCAAGATGGACGCAATGCCCGAGGATGGACAGAGGCAGATCAAGCACGCCCGCGTCCGAGAGGCGGCGCACGACGCTCTTGCCGTAGGTACGGGCGCAGTGTTCCTGATCCTCAATGCCTTCGGCGACGTGGATGTGTACGCCCGTCTTGTGCTTGCGGGCGAGATCCACGGCGCGCCCGAGCAGGTCGTCGTCCACCGTGAAGGAGGCGTGCAGCCCGACGTGGCCCTTGCGCCCGGAGGACAGGAAGGCGTCGGTTTCGGCAAGGCCCTTTTCCTTGATGCCCTCGCCGTCGCGGCAGGAGATTTCATAGCAGAGCAGGTGTCCGAGGCCCACGCGGTCCAGCGCCTTGGCGATGGTTTCGAGGCTGCCGTCCAGATGGAAGGGCGAGGCATGGTGATCGATGACGAAGGTTACGCCGTTCTTGGCACAATACAGGCCGGTAACAAGAGCGCTGGCCTCGATCATGTCGTGATCGAGCTTTTTGTCCATGCGCCACCAGACGTATTCGAGCACCTCAAGGAAGTTCGTCGGCGCCTTGGGTGCGGGAGGCATACCGCGTGCGAGGGCCGAGTAGATATGGTGGTGCCCGCAGCCGAAGGAGGGCATGACGAGGCGGCCCGTGCAATCCAGTACGGTGTCTTCCGGCGGACACTCCACAGGCGCGTGGGCATCAAACTCCATCCCGCCGAACGGACCTTCTTCAACTTTGATCGTCGTGGTCGTCGCCTTGAATGTTTCCGGGTCGATCCATGTGGCGTTGCGCAGGTACAGGCTCATTGTCGGCTCCTTTGGGAGTAGGGGATATGATGGATAATCAAGGGAGGGGACGGCAGCCCCTTGCCGCCGGAAGCGCTACCTCTTCTTGCGCACGGGCAGTTCCCGCCTTCTCACGCCGTCCACAAGATACAGGGCGTTGACGATGGCGGGCGCGGTGGGAATGCAGGCGATTTCCCCGATGCCCTTGGCCCCGCACGGCCCCTCGGGATCGGGCACTTCCACGGCGATGACCTCTATTTCCGGCACGTCCACCGAGCGGAGCAGGCCGCAGGCGTTGAGCCTACCGGAGGTCAGATAGCCGTCCTTGACCGGGATGCTTTCGGTCAGGGCATAGCCCATGCCCATGACCACGCCGCCCTGTACCTGCCCTTCATAGAGCGGGCGGTTGACGACGCGGCCCGAGTCGTGCGCGGCGATGATCTTTTCAATCCCGCCTTCCTCGTCCATGAATACCACATGCGTGGCAAAGCTGTAGGAAACGTGGTTGCGGATTTCACCCGGCGCGCCCTGCCCGGAAGTCTGTCCTGCCGAGTCGTAATGTCCCTTGTAGAAACGGCCCACGAGACGGTCGAGGCGTCCGCCGTACTTGTCCAGATCGCCGCGAAGCTGCCGGGCGGCGTTGACCACGGCGTGCCCAAGCTGGAACGTGCCCCGGCTGGCGGTGGTGCTGCCTGCGAAAGCCCCGTGTTCGGTGGACGCGGTCATGTCGATGGCGACATCAGGGCCGAGTTCCGCCACCTCGCACAGCATCTGCCGGGCTACCGTGTTGATGCCCTGTCCCATCTCCGTCCAGCCATGATGCAGGACGAGCCGCGCGCCCGCCGGCTGTTCCGGGGCCGGGTGCACTTCAAGGTAACAATCACAGGGCTCGGGGATGCCGTTGCCGATGCCGGAATTCTTGATGGCGCAGGCGATGCCCGCCCGCGGGTGGCTGCGGAAGGCGTCGCGCACCGCGAGCAGGGTTTCGCGCAGGGCCGTGCCTTCGCCGAGTACCTGCCCGGTGGTGACCATGCGGCCCGGGGCCACGGCGTTGTCATAGCGAAATTGCCAGCGGTCGAAGCCGCCCTTTTCGCACAGCTCGTCGATGAGGCATTCCATAGCGAAATTCGACTGGTTGACCCCGAACCCCCGGAACGCGCCCGCCGGAAGGTTATTCGTGAATACCGCCTTCACATGCACGTCCACGGAGGGGATGTGATAGACGCTGGTGGCATGGGTGCCGGTGCGGGTGACGACCGGGCCGCCCGCCGAGGCGTACGCGCCGGTATCCGCGAGGATGCGAACCTTGGCGGCCTGCAGGATTCCCTTTTCGTCGCAGCCGATGACGTAATGGAGCTTCATGCCGTGGCGCTTGGGGTGCATACGGATGGATTCGGGCCGGGAGAGCCGAACCTTGACCGGACGCCCGAGCAGATACGCGGCGAGCGCGGCATGGGGCTGGCAGGTGAAGTCCTCCTTGCCGCCGAACGCGCCGCCGGAGTCGGCCAGCGTGACCGTGACCTTGGGCGTGGGGACATGGAGCAGGGCGGCTATATCGGTCTTGTCGTGCCAGATACCTTGCGACTGGACATAGAGGCGTACCCCGCCCGCTTCGGGAACGGCCAGCGCCGCTTCGGGCTCGATGAAGGCGTGCTCGACGGCCTGAGTCCGATATGTGGCCTCGGCGGTAAAGGCGCAGCGGGCCAAGGCATCGTCCACGGGCTCGCCGCGCCGGATGGTCTTGTCGAGCAGGATATTGCCGTTTTCGTGGATCTGGATGGGCGAGGTTTCCGCCTCCTCCATGTCGAGGAGCGGCGTCAGAACCTCATAATCGACCTTGACGCAGGCCGCCGCAGCGCGGGCTTCGGCCTCGGTTTCCGCGACCACGCAGGCCAGCGCGTCGCCGATGTAACGGGTGACTTCGCCAACCTTGATATAGACGGGCCAGTCCTTGGCGTAAAGGCCGAGCACACGCTCGCCGGGGATGTCGTCGGCGGTCAGGATGCGGACGACGCCGGGCATGTCCGCCGCTTCATCCGTATGGATGGCAAGCACGCGGGCGCGGGGATGCTCGCTGAAGACGATGGCTCCGTGCGCCATGCCGGGTGCGTCGATGTCGTTGACGAAGGGGCGGGTTCCGACAGCCCGTTCGTAGCCGCCATACTTGGGCCAGCCCGATCCGAGGCGCGGGTTATCGTCGGGTTCGGGCATGTTTCCTTCACGTAACAACCTCGCGGCGTCGAGGATGGCGTCCACAAGCTTGACGTAGCCGGTACAGCGGCACAGATGCGGACGGACGGCCTTGACGACTTCTTCCCGGGTGGGGTTTGGATTGGTTTGCAGGAGAACCTTGGCCCGCATGAGGAAGCCGGGGGTGCAGAATCCGCACTGGACGGCCCCGCGGTTGACGAACGCCATGCCGAGCGTCCGCCTGAACGTTTCCGGCAGGCCTTCGAGTGTGACAATGTCGCCGTCGGTTACCTTGCTCATGGGGGTGGAGCAGGCGAGGCACGCCTTGCCGTTCAGTTCCACAAGGCAGGCTCCGCAGGCCGCCTGACCGGAACAGCCGTCCTTGGCCGCCGTGAGGCGGCGGTCATTGCGGAGATAGGAAAGGAGCGAAGCGGCTGGATCGCCGTCATACGTCGTGGCCTGCCCGTTGAGTCTGAACGCGATCATGGCATCTCTCCTGCAAGGCGCTGGATTGTGCGGGGGGGGACCTTCTGAAGAACGCTTCCCTTCCCGCGCCCCCTCCTCTCCAAAGGCTTTTGACTGGCGGGGAGGAGACACATCGGGAGTTTTCTTTCTACTTATGGTTTATACGGCTTTGTCCGCACTCCGCAAAGTGAAACTTTTCAGGGGCGGGTTGCGACGCCGTGACAGCTTGTTCATTGTTCTTTCCACGTTTCTTTCCATACAACGGAACTCCCGTTCGCGGCCACCCTACCAGTCAAAGTTTTTGCAGGAGAGGAGCGAGCCGTTCTGGCAGGTCCGGGGGAGGGGCTTTTTCAAGAAGCTCCCTCCCCCGTGCCTTCATACTTTCCTTACAAGCAGCGCTGACCGCCCTTTTCGAGCAGATCGAGGAGCAGATCCGCAGGGTTGCGCTTGCGGGCAAGGGTAATCATAGCCGCGATGATATAGGGCTTGTAGCTGGCTTCCTTGTATAGCGGCACGCGGTAGCGGTCGAACACGCTGGCGGCTACTTCACCCTCGGCGCAGGATACGCCGGAAATGTCGGCGGGCAGGCAGTGCATGTACAGCGCCTCGCCGTTGCGGGTGGAAGCCATCAGCGCCTCAGTGCACTCCCAATCCTTATGGTTGGCGTTCTGGGCCAGCAATTCCTTTTCGAGTTTCTTGATGCCCTCCATGTCGCCCGCGCCGTAGAGATCGGTGCGCTGCTGCATGGCCGCGAAGGGAGCCCAGCTCTTGGGATACACGATGTCCGCGCCCGCGAAGGCTTCGGCCATATCGTTCGTCCTCGTGAACGAACCGCCGGTCGCGGCGGCGTTGCGGCGGGCCACCTCCTCGACGCCGCCCATGACTTCATAGCCTTCGGGATGCGCCAGCACGACGTCCATGCCGAAACGGGTCATCAGGCCGATGACGCCCTGCGGCACGGAGAGGGGTTTGCCGTAGGAGGGCGAATAGGCCCAGCTCATGGCGATCCTCTTGCCCTTGAGCTTTTCCACCCCTCCGAAATGGTTGATGATGTGCAGCATATCCGCCATGCACTGGGTGGGGTGGTCGATGTCGCACTGGAGGTTGACCAGCGTGGGCCGCTGTTCCAGCACGCCGTCGCGGTAACCTTCCTGCACCGCTTCGGAAACCGTGTGCATGTAGGCGTTGCCCTTACCTATGTACATATCGTCGCGGATGCCGATGACGTCGGCCATGAAGGAAATCATGTTCGCGGTTTCGCGCACGGTTTCGCCGTGGGCAATCTGCGATTTGCCTTCGTCGAGATCCTGCACTTCAAGGCCGAGCAGGTTGCAGGCGCTGGCGAAGCTGAACCGGGTACGCGTGGAGTTGTCGCGGAACAGAGAGATGCCGAGCCCGGAATCGAACATCCTGCAAGAGATGTTGGCTTCCCGCAGGCCGCGCAGGATTTCCGCCACAAGGAAGGTCGCGGCGATTTCGTCGTCGGTCTTCTCCCACGTCAGGAAGAAGTCGTTCATATACATACGGCGGTAATCGCGCTTGGCGAGGCTGCTGATCAGTTTGCGGATGCGGATCTTGTCCATGAAGTGCTCCTGTTACTCTTTGGTAATATGTGTGCCCGCTCCCTTCGTGAGCGCGGCGTTGAGGTATTCGGGACTGGTGATGACGACTTCCGAGCCGCCGTTGCGGATGAAGTCCACGGCGGCCTTGATTTTGGGGCCCATGCTTCCGGCGGGGAAGTGCCCCTCGGCGAGATAGCGTTCCATTTCGGAGACGGGGACGTTGTGCAGCGGGCGTTGCATGGGGGTTCCGTAATTGAGGGCGACGCTTTCGACGCCCGTGGAGATGGCGAGCATGTCCGCGCCGAGCTGTGTCGCCAGCAGGGACGAGGCGAGATCCTTGTCGATGACCGCATCCACCCCGAAGAGCCCCTCGGGCATACGGACCACCGGGATGCCCCCACCGCCCACGGCGACGACGTTGAACCCGGAGTCGAGCAGGTTCTTTATGGCGTCCAGTTCAATGATTTCGCAAGGCTTGGGCGAAGGGACCACGCGCCGCCAGCCGCGGTTGGCGTCCGGCTTGAGTATCCAGTCGGGATGCTGTTGGTGCAGCTCCGCGAGCTGATCCTCGGCGTAGAATTCGCCCACGAACTTGCCTGGATCGCTGAAACCGGGATCGGCGATGTCCACGCGGACCTGCGTGACCAGCGAAACCGTCCGGCCCGTCTTGTCCGCAAGGCCGCGCCGCTTGAGCACGTTGTCGAGCGATTGCTGGATCTGGTAGCCGATGGCGCCTTGTGTGTCCGCGACGCAGCTTACCAGCGGGACGATGTGCATCCCCGCGACCGCACGGGCGATTTCCGAGCGCAGCATGATGAACCCCACCTGCGGGCCGTTGCCGTGGGTGATCAGCACCTGCCAGCCCTGTTGGATGACGTCGGCGATGTGCTCCATCGTCTCGCACAGCGCGAGGTACTGGTCTTCGACGCTTTGCTTGTCGCGGTGCTTGATGAGGGAGTTGCCCCCAATGGCGATGACCGCAAGTTTCCGGCTCATGGCGTGCTCCTGAAGAGGAAGGGGAAAGCGGGGGAGGGGAGAAGGAACCCTTCTGGAGAAGGGCTTCCTTCTCCCCTCCCCC
>QWCN01007327.1_pt1 | contig 18192 bp, 19 predicted proteins | sample 1972711 | NCBI WGS metagenome assembly QWCN01 (sample SAMN09866707, study PRJNA288562) | Human gut metagenome isolate term1_stool, whole genome shotgun sequencing... | isolation source: gut | host: Homo sapiens | place: USA: California
GTTCAAGCAGCCCATGCTGGAGTTCTCCGGCTCCTGCGCCGGCTGCGCCGAGACCAGCTATGCCCGTCTCGTCACCCAGCTGTTCGGCGATCATATGTATGTCTCCAACGCCACCGGCTGCTCCTCCATCTGGGGCGGTCCCGCGGCTACTTCTCCCTACTGCACCAACAAGGAGGGCCACGGCCCCGCATGGTGCAACTCCCTGTTCGAGGATAACGCGGAGCACGGTCTGGGCATGTACACCGGCCAGAACAAGATCCGCGAGGATCTGGCCGCCAAGACCCGCGAGCTGATCGCCATCGAGTGGGCCCGTCCCGAGCTGAAGGCCGCCGCACAGGCATGGCTGGATACCATGGACGACGGCACCGCCAACGCCGAGCCTGCCAAGGCCTATGTGAAGGCGCTGGAGGAGAGCATCTGCACCGTGGACGAGCTGGCCGCCGTTCCTCAGTTCGCGGAGCACGCTGCCGAGCTGAAGGCCAAGGGCGCTCTGCTGTGCGACTGCGCCGCCTGCACGCTGGCTGCCGACATCCTCAGCAAGAAGGAATATCTGGCCAAGAAGTCCATGTGGATCTTCGGCGGCGACGGCTGGGCCTACGATATCGGCTACGGCGGACTGGATCACGTCATCGCTTCCAAGCAGGATGTGAACATCTTCGTGTTTGATACCGAGGTGTACTCCAACACCGGCGGACAGGCCTCCAAGGCTTCCAACATCGGTCAGGTGGCGCAGTTTGCCGCCGCCGGTAAGGAAGTGAAGAAGAAGAGCCTGGCCGAGATCGCCATGCAGTACGGCTATGTATACGTGGCACAGGTGGCCATGGGCGCCAACCCCGCGCAGACCATCAAGGCCATCACCGAGGCCGAGGCCTATCACGGCCCGTCCCTGATCATCGGCTACAGCCCCTGCGAGATGCACTCCATCAAGGGCGGCATGCCCTGGATTCCAAGGCTCCCGCCGGCGGTTATCAGGACTTCCTGATGAACGAGGCCCGTTACAGCCGCCTGACCCGCGAGTTCCCCGAACGCGCCGAAGTGCTCTTCAAGCGCAACGAGGACGAGGCCAAGGCCCGCTACGAGCACCTGCTGAAGCTCATCGAGATGTACGACAAATAAGCTTCTTTCCTGCACTCTCTCATCGCTAAAATAGCAAAGCAGCCGCCGCAGAAAATCTGCGGCGGCTGCTTTAACTTGTCGCACAAAGCTGGAACTTTTTTCCCGGAGCTTTCGTCAAAATAGTAGTTGCATTTCCGATGAAATGCGCTATACTTACGCTGGCGCTTGAGGGAAGCGCCTATGCGAAAGAAAGGAAGGATGGAACATGAAAAAATTGCTTTGCGTATTACTGGCAGTGATGACGGTGCTGGCGCTGGCCGCCTGCGGCGACAAGACGCCCCAGCAAAACGGCGGCCAGCAGGATCAGCCTGCCCAGTCCGTCGACCTGAAGAAAGCGGCGGAGGATGCCATTGCTTCCATCGGCAATGAGGATATTGTGCTGATGCCGGAGGAGGATACCGACAGCATCGAGGCCCAGTACCCCGGCCTGACCGCTGTGGAGACGAAGCAGCTGGTGGTGTATTAGCCGCCGGTGGTGGGCTTCGGCTGTGAGCTGGTGATGGTGGAGGTGACCAACGGCGCTGACGCGGAGACCGTCCGGGGCATCTTGCAGCAGCGGGTGGACAACGCCGCCAACGACACCGCCTATCCGGAAAACGCGCCCGCGTGGAAGAACAACTCCGCCGTGACCGTGAACGGCAACTACGTCGTGATGGGCGTTCTGCCGGAGGGCGTGACCCTGCCCGCCGCCTTTAAGGCGGAGTTCTGAGCGGTTCTTTTACCTATGACATACTAAAAAAACGCACGTCCTGACGCGATTGCGTCAGGACGTGCGTTTTTTTACTTTACCAGCAGGCCGCCTACCAGCACCAGATACTCCGGCGCTTTGCCGTCCCGGCCCCACAGAATGGGCATGTGGAAATACCGCCGCAGGCAGCCCTCCACATCGCCGCCCAGCGCCTCGATGGAGTAGCGCAGGTGCTCCGGCTGGCGGCAGGGACGACCCTGCGCCTTTTCGCACCGGTCACACTGGTCGCAGGTGCCCGCCAGCAGCATCTGACTGCCCGGCTCCGCCTGCTCCCATCGGTACAGCTTCTCCCGGTACAGGCGCTTTTCCTGCTTCAGCGCCGCCAGCGCTCCGTCCAGAGGCTGATCCGCTCCGTCGGCATGCAGAACGCGGGCGTACAGCCGCAGCGTGGTATAGCCGCTCCAGATGGTCATGGGGTCGAAATCGAAGGGTGGGCACGTCCAGCGGGTGTTGTAATTGGGGCACTGTTGGCAGGCCGATAGAAATTTTTCCACCTGCACGAACTCCTTCACGAAGTCCGCCGCGGCGGTCTCCGCCGTCATTTCGCTGATGTGATACTGAAACTCCATGTCTGACGCTCCTTTTCCGGTTTTCTATTTCAGCTCCGCCGTAAACGTGATGGTATCGCCGGAGACGGCGGCGCGGATCGTTCCCCTGTGGCCCTCGGCAATGCTGCGGGCGATGGACAGGCCGATGCCGAAGCCGCCAGCGCCGCGCGAGGGGTCCGCCTGATAGAAGCGGTCGAACAGCTTGGCGGGGTCGATGCTCTCCGGCTCGGCGCAGCGGTTGCTCTGCCGCAGCACCACACCCTTGCGCCCCTTTTCCAGCGTCAGGGTGATGGGGGACTCCGGCTCGGCGTATTTCACGGCGTTGTCCAGCAGGATGGACGTCAGCTGGCGCACAGCGTACTCGTCGCCCCGATAGGTCAGCTCCGGCTGGACGGTCAGCTCCAGCGGGTGGCCTCGGGACAGGGCAAGGTCGCGGAAGGACTCCGCCGTTTCGCTCACCGCGTCGCTGACGGGGAAGGGCTCCATTTTCAGGGGCGAATCCTCCTCGTCCATGCGGCTGAGCGTCACCAGCGAGTTCACCAGCTCCGTCAGCTTTTCCGTCTGGGTCTGGGCCTTGTCGATCCACTTCTGCTGCCCCACCTCCATTTCCAGCACCTTCAGGCTGGTGGCAATGACGGTGATGGGGGTCTTCAGCTCGTGGCTGGCATCGGTGATGAACTGCTTTTGCTGCTGGGCGCTGCGCACCACGGGGTCGATGGCCCGGCGGGACAGCAGCACCACCAGCAGCAGCACCAGCAGCGTGCAGCCTACGTCCGCCAGCAGCGACCACAGCAGCAGCAGACGGATGGCGCGGAACTGCTGGTAGCTGTCCAGAAAGATGGCCATGTTCTGGTCGTCCCCCGTGTGGGCCACGAAGAAGCGGTAGCTGCCGCAGCGTCCGTAGCCCTCGCCGTTTTTCAGCGCGGCGGTCAAATACTCCGCCGTGTCCGCGTCTGTCACCGAGGCGATCTTGGTCAGGTCGGCCAGCACCAGCGTGCCGTCGTCCTCATAGCGCAGGACGAAATACCGGGTGGAAAAGGGGGTCTCCGGCGTGAAGTGACCGTCCCGCTCATTGGGGCCGCCCTGTGGCGGCTCCGGCGGCGGCACGTCCCCCGTGTCCGGCAGGCCGCCGCCCTGATTCGAGACCGGGATGGTGCCCTGATTCTCGTAGATCAGCGTCAGGGTACTGCGGAGGTCGCTGTCGGTGGACACGTAGTTGACCACGTTCAGGATCACCGTAAGCAGCAGCATCACCGCCGCCACCGACAAGGTGGCGATGCGGATAAAGCGGCTGCGCAGCCGTTTGATCATGTCTCCTCCTCCAATACATAGCCCAGTCCCCGGTTGGCCCGCAGGGTAACGCGGGAGCCGATGGCCCGCAGCTTCTTCCGCAGGTTGGAGATGTTGACCCACACCACATTGATCTCGGCCTCGTTATCCCAGCCCCAGACCCGCTCCATGATCCGCTCGGCGGAAAATACCTGCCGGGGCGAGCGGATCAGCAGCTCCATCACCTGAAGCTCCCGGCCACCCAGCCGCAGCGACTGTCCGCCGCAGGACAGCAGCCCCGTGGTGGGATCCAGCGTCACGTCGCCGTAGGTCAGCACGGTGGGCTGGTACGCCTCGCTGCGGCGCAGGATGGCCCGCACACGGCTCAGCAGCTCGTCGGGGTCAAAGGGCTTGGGCAGATAGTCGTCGGCTCCGGCGTTGAAGCCGGTGATGCGGTCGTTCTTCTGTCCCTTGGCCGTCAGCATCATGATGGGGGTCTTGACCCCCTCGGCCCGCAGACGCTCCAGCACCTGTATGCCGTTCATCCTGGGCATCATCACATCCAGTATCACCGCGTCGTAGCCGCTGGAAACGGCGTATTCATACGCGTCCGCCCCGTTATGGACGGCGTCCACCGAGAAGTGGTTCTTTTCAAAAAACGCCGTCAGCGCTTCCGCCAGATCCACCTCGTCCTCCGCGATCAGCAGCCACATGGTCATCACCTCGTGTTGTGTGTATAGTTTCTGGGAATCAGTTGGATAAGGCCACCTCCCTCACAGAGGGAGGTGGCCTCAGTATAGTAAATTGCGACAGAAAAATCAACCGTCACAGCGCGTCCTTTACCAATTCCCGGCCGCAGACGATGTTCAGGTTGCCGTTGCGGCACCGCAGCGCGTCAAGAAATTCCTTGGGAATGCTCTCCGACCGCAGGGTGATGCGGTACTCCAGCTCGTACAGGGTGCCCATGTTGCTGGTTTTTACCCTGACCAGCGTGTGGGAGGTGGTGTACTGAGCGAACAGGTCGTCAAACAGTCCCTCGTAGTCCAGATCCTCCGGAATGGTGATCTTCAGCAGCCGCTCGCCGGCGTCCTTTTGGCCGAGGCCCAGCGCCGTCAGCGCCATCAGCGCAGTGGAGACGATCACAAAGGTCAGGGCCGCCAGCCCTACGTATCCCATTCCGGTGGCAAGGCCGATGGCCATACCCAGAAACAGCACGCCGATCTCCCGGGCCGTACCGGGTGCGGAGCGGAAACGCACCAGGCTGAAGGCGCCTGCCACCGCGACGCCTGCGCCGATGTTGCCGTTTACCAGCATGATGACCACCTGCACCACCACGGGCAGGATGGCCAGCGTCACGGCAAAGCTCTGGGTGGAGCGGGCGCGGAACTGGGACACGAAGGCAAGGCCGATGCCCAGCACCAGCGACGCGGCGGTACAGATAAGAAACGCGGACAAGCTCAAGTCCGTTCCAATGATCGAGTTAAGCACAGGTACGTCCCTCCTTCTGGATATTGGGTAAAATGTGGTTGCGGTAGCAGGCTCCATACTTGGAGAACGAGGTGGGGAACACCTTCTCCCGGGACAGCAGGCGGCTGAGCCACAGCGGACAGACGCCGGGGAATTTGATCTCCATCAGAATCATATCGGGATCGGTGATGGGCGCTCCATGGTCGCCCAGCCGGAGATCCAGCTCCGTATCCCGCCAGCGCAGGTTGGTATCAAAGGTGATGCGCAGCTCCGGTTCATCGATCCCCGCAAAGGCCAGCCGGTCATAGGCGATGAACACCCCCGGCTGGGTGCGGTAGCGCTGCTGGAACCACCGGATCTCCTGCCCGATCTGGCCGAAGCTGCCGTCAGGCAGCTGACACGCCAGAAAGGGCGCGGCCTCGTCGGCCCGCATGGTAACGCGGCGCTTATACACCACGCCGTCATACTTTTTCTTCAGCTCCACGAACACCCGGCCGTCCTCGCCCGGCACGCCGTAGCTGCGGACGCGGAGCTTTTCCTTATACACCGGCTTCTCCAGCGAGGTGCGGATCAGCCGCCAGTCCGGCGTATCATAATAAATGTTGCAGATGGTATACGCGCCGTAGGCGTCCTTTTTCATATAGGGCGCCATGCCCTGCAGGATCGCCCGCTGCTGCTCCGCCGTCAGGCGGTACTTTTTTTCATAGCGTTCAAAGCAGGTTTTGATCTGTGCTGCCATGTGGAGCACCTCCTTTATGACGCTATCATACAGGCGCTACCTAAAAGGAACCTAAAAGAAACCCTTTAAGTTCTTTTTAGGTTGGCGGGATATGATAACGGCACAACAACGGGAGCGGCCCGCCGCTTCCCTTTTCCATAAACCGTAACAGGATGACGAAGGAGGTCATTTTATGAAAAAGCTCGTATCCATCCTCTGCGCGGCGGCGCTGGCGCTTTCGCTGGCGGCCTGCGGTGCGGAGAGTCACTCCGGCGGCGGTGACGCCAAGGCCGCCGTCTACTCGCTGGAAAGCGCCACCACCTTTACCTTTTCCGACAGCGGCATCACCGCCCAGGACGGCAGCTACACCGGCTATGAGATCGACGGCACCACCCTGACCATCGACGGGGCAGGCGCTTATGTGGTGACGGGAACCTGCGCCGACGGCTCCATTCAGATCAAAAAGGGCACCACCGGCGTGACGCTGGCGCTGAACGGACTGGCGCTGACCAGCGCCGACACCGCGCCCATCCTCTGCGGCAAGTCCACAGAGTTGGTCATCGTGGCGGCGGACGGCTCCACCAACAGCCTGACCGACGCGGCGGAAAACAATGACGACAGCTATCCCGACAACACCGAGGCGGAAAACGCCGTCATCAAGTGCAAGGACGGCGCGCAGGTGACGCTGTGCGGCGGCGGCGCGCTGACCATTAACGCCAACGGCAAGAACGGCATCAAGTCCGGCGCGTCCACCACCGAGGAGGGCGAGGCCTCCCTGACCATCCGGGAGCTGACGCTGACCATCAATGCGCCGGTCAACGACGCCATCAACGCCCAGCAGCTGCTGAATGTGGAGAGCGGCACCCTGACCATTTTCGCCGCTGACGACGCCATTCACAGCGATCTGGTGCTGAACATCGGCGGAGACGGCACTGACGGCCCCACCATCGCCATCACGGAGTGCTACGAGGGTATTGAGGCGGCGGAGCTGAACGTCCTCTCCGGAAACATTGACATTCTCTCCTCCGGCGACTGTCTCAACGCTGCCAACTCCGATTTGAGCGGCTATGCCTTCAGCATGAATATCTCCGGCGGCGTCATCACCGCCTGCTCCTCCAGTGGAGACGGCTTCGATTCCAACGGTGACCTGACCATCTCCGGCGGCACCGTGGCGGTGTGGACGGCCAACACGGCGGACAATCAGCCGCTGGACGCCGACGGCGCGATCACCGTCTCCGGCGGCACGGTGCTGGCGGCAGGCGGCAGCGCCGGTATGGGGATGAACCTGACGGCGGAGCAGCCCTGCGTCACCTTCGGCTCCACCGGCGGTATGGGCGGCGGACGCCCCGGTGACATGGACGGCGGCAGCGCCAGCATCGCCAAGGACGCCGCTGTGACCATCACCGGCAGCGACGGCAGCGCCGTTTACAGCGGCACCGCCCTGTGCAATGCCAGCTTTGTGTTCTTCTCCTCCCCCGAGCTGACCGCCGACGGCAGCTATACCCTGACCGCCGGGGACACCTCCCTGACCGCCACCGCCCAGACCGGCAGCATTTCCTCCGGCGGTATGGGAGGCCCCGGAAACGGCGGCCAGCGTCCCGGCGATAGAGACGGCGGCCAGCAGGCTCCCGATTTCTCCGGCGGCGGCCAGCCGCCGGAAAGACCCGGCAGCCAGCAGTCCGGTACGGCTCAAAACAGCTGATAGACAATCAAAACGCCACCGTATGAAGGATCATACGGTGGCGTTACAGCTCATTATTTTAGCTTGGCATGGCGGTGGCAAGGCGCACCGCCATACCGGGGAGATATTTTCTGATGGTTTGCATATGATTTCCGATTTACTCCTGTTCCTTGCGAATGGCCTCCACCATGCGGGTCAGGCCGGTCTCAATGATGCTGCGGGGCATGGCCAGATTCAGGCGGATGTACCCGGCGGCGTTGCCCACGAACAGACCGTTGCCGCCCTCCAGCAGCACGCCCGCCTTGTTGGCGAAGAAGTCCGGCAGGTCGGTGGTCTCCGGCAGGCACTTGCCCAGGCGGGGATAATACCCGGCGTCACGCACAGCTGCTCCTGAGGAAAGCCCCAGTCGTAGTGATCCTTGCACCACTGGGAGAAAGCATTATAATATTCGTCATCGTACAGGCCGGTGTAGCCGAAAATGCGGCGGTCGATGCGGCCCCGCAGGGCGTCCAGGATCTCCGGTGCCACGCCGAACTCCATGTCGGCCACCCACATGCGGACGAACTCCTCGTCCTTGTAGGGGAACACCTTCTCCGGGCCGGCGTGGAAGATGTAGCTCCGGAAGCCGTCGGTATTCAGGGCGTTGGTGTGGCGGCGGTCGATGATCTCGTCAAAGTTGTAGGTCATGGTGGTTGCTGCTTTCTTTTTCAGCGATGGTCGCATTTCTGACACTGTATCATGGGCGTTTCGCCCACATCTTTATGCCCGTTGAAGAAGTGGGCATCGGCTCCCACGCACATGGAGTGCAGGCCAAACATTTATTCTTCCTTTCGTTTGCTTTCTCCTCTCCGGGCTTCCGCCCTTGATCTGTCCTGAAACGCAAAAAGAGCGCCGGTTCGATGGTTTTACGAAACCAACAAGCCGACGCTCTTGTGTTCTATATGTTGTTTTTCAGATGCGAACCACTTGGGGTCAGCACTTCCAGCAGCTTCCAAAATCCGCCGGAAACGCTCGGTTCGCATCCACACAAATCTTCTCAATAAGTTGCGAAAAAGCTGTGAAATATGAAATTTCACAGCTTTTCGTGGTGGACCTGAAGGGATTCGAACCCTCGACCTCTCGGATGCGAACCGAACGCTCTCCCAGCTTACCCTTATATTATACACAGTTTTTTCAAAAATGCAAGAGGGAATTGTGTTAAGTATCGCTTATGTCGAATATTAAAGACAAGTATTTCACTTATGCATCCTCCTTTGATATAATGAATTGCAAAACGCAATTGACAGACCGTGAAAGGATGAAGGAAATATGAGAACGTTGGGAACTGTTGTACGGGGCGTGCGCGCGCCGATTTTCCGTCAGGGCGACGACGCCGTGACCGTGACTGTGGAGACCGTGCTGAACGCGCTGCGCGAAAACGGCATCGAGGCTCACGACAAGGACGTGGTGGCCATCACCGAGTCCGTGGTGGCCCGCTGCCAGGGCAACTACGCCACCGTGGAGCAGATCAGCGCCGACGTCCGCGCCAAAACCGGCGGCGAGACCGTGGCCGTGGTGTTCCCCATTCTCAGCCGCAACCGCTTCTCTCTGCTGCTGCAGGGCATCGCCGGTGGCTGCAAGAAGGTGGTGCTGATGCTCAGCTATCCCTCCGACGAGGTGGGCAACCATCTGGTGTCCATGGATCAGCTGGACGAGGCGGGCATCGACCCCTGGCACGACGTGCTGGATCTGAAGCGCTTCCGTGACGCTTTCGGCGCGGTGATCCACCCCTTTACCGGCGTGGACTATGTGGACTACTACAAGACCATCATTGAGAAGGCCGGAGCCGAAGCGGAGATCGTGTTCGCCAACCGGGTGCAGGCGGTGCTGGACTACACCGACACCGTGATCTGCTGCGATATCCACACCCGTGCACGCAGCAAGCGGCTGCTGAAGGCCGCCGGCACCAAGACGGTGCTGGGTCTGGACGACCTGCTGACCGCTCCCGTGGATGGCAGTGGCTACAACCCCCAGTACGGCCTGCTGGGCAGCAACAAGGCCGACGATGAGCGGGTGAAGCTGTTCCCCCGTGACGCCATGGCGGTAGCCGAGGGCATCGGCAAGGCCATGAGCCAGGCCACCGGCAAGCAGATCGAGGCCATGGTCTATGGCGACGGCGCGTTCAAGGATCCCGCCGGTAAGATCTGGGAGCTGGCCGACCCCGTGGTGTCCCCCGGCTATACCGCCGGTCTGATCGGCACCCCCAATGAGCTGAAGCTGAAGTATCTGGCCGACCACGACTTCGGCGACCTGGCCGGCGAGGCGCTGCAGAAGGCCGTGGCCGAGAAGATCCGCCAGAAGGACGCGTCCGTCAGTCTGGTGGGCAATATGGTGTCCGAGGGCACCACACCCCGCAACCTCACCGACCTGATCGGTTCTCTGTGCGACCTGACCTCCGGCAGCGGCGACAAGGGCACCCCCATCATCTACATTCAGGGCTATTTTGATAACTACACCAACGAGTAAGAGGCTTTCCCCTCCTCCCTGCCGCGCTATGCGGCGATGAACCTTCAGTGAACCCCCGGCTGTGCCGTCCAACGGCACAGTTGGGGGTTTTATCGTTCGATGAATACACGATACCGAAAAATGACACAGCTGCTGTTGAGCCTTTCGCGTTTCCGTCTTATATTCCCTTCCGAATTTTCCCTTGTGAGGCGGCATTTGCAAGACAGTAATGGGCGCTTTTATCGACTCCGCAAGCCGTTGGTTTCCGGCGTAAAACCGGCTTCAAAAAGTTAGCAAAAGCTAACCGTTCTGATAAAAAAGCACAATTTTTCAAAAGAATTTCTCTACAATACTGGACTTTTACACATGATGTATACTATAATCCTTATGGAGAACATTGGCAGAGAAACTAAGAACAACTGTAAGAGGGTGATATTTTTTGGATTATACCAAGTATGCGTTGAAAAGCGCGGAAGAGCTTGACTGCATGATGGCAGGAAAGGACAATTTCTTTGTCGTCGCCTGCAACAAGTGCTTCAAGGAGTTCGACACCACCGAGGAGCCGGAGTGCGGCGGCTTTGCCGCCATCGCCGCCGAAAAGGGCAAGCACATCACGGGCTCTGTGAAGGTGGACTTCCTGTGCAACAAGGTGCAGACCGAAAAGAAGCTGGCCGGGATCGTCCCCGCGGGGACGGATAACGTGGTGGTCATCTCCTGCGGTCTGGGCGTGCAGACGGTGGCCGACCTTGCGGAGGTGCCCACGTTTACCGCCACCAATTCCCTGAACTATGTGGGTCATCACGGCATGGCGCTGACGAAAAAGACCTGCGGTGCCTGCGCCCAGTGCTATCTGAACGCCACCGGCGGTATCTGCCCCATCGCGGACTGCTCCAAGAGTCTGGTGAACGGCCAGTGCGGCGGCGCCAAGAACGGCAAGTGCGAGATCGACCCCAAGAAGGACTGCGCGTGGGAAAACATCTATCAGCGCCTTGAGAAGCAGGGCCGGACGAAGGAGTTCCTGGATCAGCCCATTCAGCTGCGGGACTACTCGCTGGCCGGTGTGGAGGAGATCAAGGCCTACGTGGCCGAGGCTCGCGCACGGCGCTATGAAGGCTTTTACGGCGGCGTCCATCCCACGGAGAACAAGGAGTTCACCGAGCATCTGGCGATCCAGAGGTTCCCGGAGCCGGACACCGTGGTCATCCCCCTGTCGATGCACATCGGCGCTCCCGCCACCCCGGTGGTGAAGCCCGGCGACTATGTGAAGGTCGGCCAGCTGATCGGCGAACAGGCGGGCTTTGTCAGTGCGCCTGTCCACGCCAGCGTCAGCGGTACTGTGCTGGCGGTGGAGCCTCACACCCACCCCAACAAGGGCCCCGGCGTGCTGAGCGTCGTCATCCAGAACGACGGCAAGAACACGCTGCACGAGTCCGTGGTTCCCAACAAACCCCTCGAGGAACTGACGCCTGACGAGATCGTTGAGATCGTCAAGGAAAAGGGCATCGTGGGCATGGGCGGCGCTACGTTCCCCACTTATGTCAAGCTGAAGCCCGGCAAGCCCATTGACGCGGTGCTCATCAACGGCTCCGAGTGCGAGCCGTATCTGACGGCGGATCACCGGATGCTGCTGGAATATGCCGACGAGATCCTCTACGGTCTGCGGGCCATGATGAAGGCGGTAGACGCGCCCGAGGGCGTGATCCTCATCGAGGACAACAAGCCCGACGCCGTGGCGCTGATGGAGGAAAAGGTGGCACCCTACGACAATATCCGTGTGGTAGCCGCCAAGACCCAGTACCCCGAGGGCGCTGAAAAGATGCTCATCAAGCGGGTCATGGGCCGTCACGTGCCCAGCGGAAAGCTGCCCGCCGACGTAGGCTGCGTGGTCAGCAACGCCTCCACCGCCAAGGCGGTCTCCGATGCCATCCAGAAGGGCATGCCCTTTATTGAGCGCGCCGTCTCCGTGACCGGCGAGTTCATCCGGAACCCCGGTAACTACATGATCAAGATGGGCACCAGCGTGCAGGCCATCATCGACCACTGCGGCGGCATCACCGGCGACGACGTGGTGCTGAAGATGGGCGGCCCCATGATGGGCGCTCCCCTTCACGACACCAACGTGCCCATTGTCAAGGGCTCCAACGGCGTCATCGCCATCCCCGCCGACCACACCGAGGAGAAGGAATGCATCAAGTGCGGCCGCTGCGTGGACGTGTGCCCCATGGAGCTGCAGCCGCTGGAGATCTATAAGTACGGCCAGCTGGGCGACACCGACGCGCTGCTGAAGCTGAACGTCATGGACTGCTTCTCCTGCCGGTGCTGCGAGTACATCTGCTCGTCCAAGATCCCGCTGGTCTCCAAGATCAACGAGGCCAAGGGTCTGGTCATGCCTCTGCTGAAGAAATAAGGGAGGGAGAGAACATATGCTGATCACAAGACTGAAATCCGAAGAAACCATTACCTCCCTCTGCACCGGCAAGGTGTTTATCATCAACTGCCACGGCTGCAAGGAGGTAGGCTTTCCCGAGGTGGAGGCTCACGCCCTGCAGAAGAAGCTGGCGGACGCCGGTAAGGTAGTGGGCACGCTGACCACCGACTATGTCTGCAACCCCGACGAGCTGGCACTGCGGCTGAGAGGCCCCATGCCCAAAATCGCCGAGGCGGACGCCGTTCTGGTGTTTTCCTGCGGCGTAGGCGTGCAGACCATCTCCGGCCTGCTGGACGACAAGCCTGTTTACGCCTGCTGCGACACGGTGGAGCTGCCGGGCTTCCAGGGCGTTACGCCGCTGGAGTACGACTGCGACCAGTGCGGCGAGTGCTTCCTGAACCTGACCGGCGGCATCTGCCCCATCACCGCCTGTTCCAAGAGCCTTGTCAACGGCCCGTGCGGCGGCACGAAGGACGGCAAATGTGAGGTTTCCCCCACGATGGACTGCGGCTGGGAACGGATCATCCAGCGGCTGAAGGCACAGGGCCGTCTGGACATCCTGCGCTGCCCCACGCAAATGCACGATTTCAACACGGATCAGGCGACCATGGCCGCCAAAGAATCTGACTAATCAGGAGTAATGCTATGAAAATTACAGATCTGTTTCATAACGGTGAATTCGTCGTTTCCGCCGAGATCGGCCCTCCCAAGGGCATCCACATCGACAGTCTGGTGGAGGAGGCGAAGGAATACCTCACCGGCGTCCACTACGTCAACGTGACCGATAACCAGTCCTCCGTCATGCGGCTGGGCGGTCTGGCCACCTGCAAGGTGCTGAAGGACGCGGGGCTTACCCCCATCTTCCAGCTGACCTGCCGCGACCGCAACCGCATCGCGCTGCAGTCCGACCTGCTGAGCGCCGCCATGCTGGGCATCGACAACATTCTGTGCCTGACCGGCGACCACACCAAGCTGGGCGACCATCCCCAGGCCAAGCCTGTGTTCGATCTGGACTCCGTGTCGCTGCTCCACGCGGCCAGCCTGCTGGAGACCGGCAAGGATCTGGGTGGCAACGAGCTGGTGGGCGAGCCCCCCAAGTTCGCCAAGGGCGCCGTGGTGTCCCCCTGCTCCGACTCCGTGGACGCACAGCTGGTGAAGATGGAGCGCAAGGTCAAGGCCGGCGCCGAGTTCTTCCAGACGCAGGCGGTCTTTGAGCCGGAGAAGTTCATCAAGTTCATGGAGGCCGCCAAGCAGTTCGGTAAGCCCGTACAGGTGGGTATCATCATCCCCAAGTCCGTGGGCATGTGCCGCTTCATGAACAACAACGTGGCCGGTGTTCACATCCCCGACGAGCTGATCGCCGAGCTGCAGGCGGATAAGGAAAAGACCAAGGCCGGTATCACCGGCGTGGAGATCGCCGCCCGCATCATCCGTGAGTGCAAGCCCTACTGTCAGGGTGCCCACATCATGTCTCTGGGCTGGGAATCCAAGGTTCCCGGGCTGCTGGAGCAGGCGGGGCTCAAGTAAACTACCGATAACAAAGCTGCCGCCGCTGCGTACCTGTGGTACGCAGCGGCGGTTTTTACTGTCTGATTTCAGATGACCTGCTGCTCCTTCAGGGCGGTCAGGTCTGCTTCGGTCAGGCCCAGCAGCTCACCGTAAACGGCGGCGTTGTCCTGACCCAGATCAGGGGCGGGGCGGGAAATATCGGCCTTGGTATCCAGCAACTTCACGGGGTTGCCGTTGACCTTCATGTCGCCGATGATGGGATGGTGCATGGGAACGAACATCTCGCGGGCGCCGGCGATATGGGGATCGGTGGTGACGCGCTTCAGGTCGTTGATGGGGGAAGCGGGCACGCCGGCGGCAAGGATCAACTCCACGCACTCGTCGATGGTGTGCTGGGTGGTCCACTTCTCGATCTCAGGCTTCAGGGCCTCATGGTTCTCGCAGCGGTGGACGTTGGTGTCGAACCGGGGATCGGTCAGCAGATCCTCCCGCATCAGCACCTTGGTGCACAGCAGGGTATACAGCTTGTCGTTGCCGCAGCCGATGACGAACAGGCCGTCGCTGGCCTGGAAGGAATCGTAGGGATAGGCGGAGGCGTAGCGGTTGCCCATCAGCTCAGGCTGCTTGCCGGAGGCAAAGTAGCGCTGGGTGCCGGTCTCCAGACTGGAGACCACGGAGTCCACCAGGGACACGTCCACACGCTGGCCCTTGCCGGTGAGCGCACGGGCATGGAGGGCGGTGAGAATGCCGATGGTCAGGTTCATGCCGCCCAGCACGTCGCCCATGACGTTACCGACGCGGAGGGGATGGCCGCCGGCCTCACCGGTAATGCTCATCAGGCCGCCGCTGGACTGGGCGATGATGTCGTAGCCGGGACGCTGGGAATAGGGGCCGTAGCAGCCGAAGCCAGAGACAGCGCCGTAGATGATCTGGTCGTTGACCTCCTTCAGCACGTCGTAGCCCACGCCCAGCTTGTCCATAACGCCGGGACGGTAGTTCTCCACCACCACGTCGGCCTTCTTGACCATCTCCAGAAACAGCTTCTTGCCCTCCGGAGACTTCAGGTTCAGGGTAACGCCCTTCTTATTGCGGTTGACGTTGGCGTAGTACATGCTGGCGCCGTTTTTCAGCGGGCCGAAGGCGCGGGTAGGCCAGATTGTCATAGCTGAAGATCTGGCTGTCCTTATCATAGCTAATGTTGGCCAGCTTCTCATACTGGTTGGTTTCCTGGTGCATGGTCTCCTTTACCAGCTCACGGGAAATAACGCTGTCGGAGATACGCCGGTTATCCCGGCAATAGATTTGATAAATACGGCGCTCACCGTATTCCTCGCTGATGATCCTGTCCCGCACATCGCCGGTGGCGCTGCGGAAAGCGTCGGACACCGACAGGCGGTTGCCGCCTGCGTAGGGGATGTTCATATCCACACAGAGCTGGCGCAGATCATCCTTATCCACTAAAACACTGGGCAGAGAGAAATACAGCAGCTTTCCCAGCATATTCTGACTATCGCCGGATGCGGCGGCAGTCATGTTTTCAAATTTGAGTTCTGTCATATAGCATGTCCTCCTCATTGTGCCGCGATGCGGCTGAGATAGTAATCGTCGATCCCCTTATACGCCGGATTCCAGACGTATTTGGAGTAGCGTATGCCACGGATGCTCTGCACTTCCTGGCGGATGGCCAGTATGGCGCGCCGCACCTGCGGATTGGTCATCTGATCCATGTCCATTGCCTCCACCACCTCGGTCACACCAAGGCTTATCAGCGTATCTTTTAGCCCGTGGAGGGCAAAGACACCGCCGATGCAGACGAACAGGGCGTCGTTGTCCAGATAGCTGGCCACGTCGCCTTTCAGCGGCCCCTCCGTGATATAGGCGCGTTTGCTGGCGGTGTTGCCGGTGACGTGCGTCCATGAATAGCTGCGTGTTCCGTTGGGGGCATTGCGGCTGGAGAGCCAGCGGTACTTCCGGCCCGGTTCACCTTCGTCGAGCCGTATCTTCATACCCTGTAGCAGACCGTCCTTATCACGGGCAGGGATCAGGAAACCGTTGGGTCCGGACAGTGTCCATTCTCCATAGCTGGTGCGGAAGCCGGGAATGCCTTGCAGGTCATGCCCGGTGCTTCGCAGCAGCGAGGCCAGAAGCTTTCGGCCTTCCGGCGTCTGCGGCATACTGCGATATTGGTTTTGGTCGATGCGGTCATCGGAAAGGCCGCGTTCACGTAGGTTTTCCCGATGCTCTGCCGAAAGTGTCAGAAGTGAGAGCATATGTCCGCCTGTGCCGCCTGCGCCCAGCATGACGATTTTCACCGGTGTATTTGTAGGCAGTTTCATTTCAGATCCCCCAGCAGAAGATCCAGCGCCTTCCAGCCCCAGATACCTGTTTTCTCCGGTTTATGAGGTGAGACCTTTGAGATCGGCACCTTTTCATGGCTTACTTCAGTACACCATTCAGGCGGAAAGGGTTCCTCAAGCCCCTCTACCACCGTACCGGGGTCGATGTCCACGAAAGACCCACCGCAGCAGATGCGCGCCGCAATCTCCGGATAGAAATGATCCAGATGGCCCAGCACCATGTAGATACCGGTCCCGCGTTCATCCGCGTCATCAATAGAGGAGAAAAACGCCTCCATGCTATTGTGGGAATGAATGTCGGCATAGTGGATATAGCGGCTTTCATCATCGTAGGGATTTTCCTGCAAACTGGCGTGGATACCCGCTTTACTGACGTTCTGCTTGGGGACGTAGGCAAGGTATTCCTCCTTCCGCTTGTCCCAATAGATCAGCACCAGCGCCTCATACTCCTGTCCATGCTCTGCCATGAAGGAGCGGAAGAACGCGATGATCTGGCGCATCAGCGACAGCGGGATCAGGGGCAGGGCCGGGGTAAACCCGGCCGCAACCGCCTGAAAATCAATGATCTTGTGTTTTGGAGCGATAAATTCACCCTGCTCGGTCTTGTGCATCTCGTAGATGTGGCCGTCATTGCCGGGGATCAGGCAGATGACCTTATCCGAATTGCGGGCGGCCTCCACGGTGGGAAATGTTCTCTTGTAAGCGGCGATTCCTTTATTGTTCATAGTCGCTTTGGGACGCACGATACAGTCAGGGTTTTTGTTCTCGGCATTTTTGAGTACGTCCAGAAACTCACGGGAGCGCTCGATGGATTCCTTCATGGCGATGATCATTGTTCCCTTGGGGTCTCTGACACTCTTGCGAATCGTGCCATACTCCACCGACCATGACACATTTTTGCCCTCCTCCAAATCAAGAAAATCCTCTGACTTACGGATGCGAAGCTCCTCGAATGTCATGGTAGGATCTTCAACGACCTCCTTTGCGCTCTTATGGCAAAAGACAGGCTTCTTTTCAAAGAGACTGGCTTTTGCGTTCTCCACGGTCTTTGCCTCGAAAGCTGCTTCCAACGGATTGTTGGGTGCAGGCTCTGCGGCGGGGATCGTTGCGGGAGGAATGGTCACTGCCGCCGGCTGCGGCGCAGGGGTCTGCTCCGCTTGGGGCGCTGCGGGGGACGTAGGCGGCTGCTCCACGCGGGGTATTGCTGCCTCCGGTGCGGGAACGGCCTGCTGGGGCACTTGGAATGGGTTGGCTTCGGGTGCTGCTGTGCCGCTGGATGTGCCGGTGCCGAAGATCTCGTTGATATCAAGACCTTCCTCCGCGCTGATCTCCTGAAACGGCCACATGCTGTTGCTGTCACTCATGGTAACGGCTCCTTTCGTGTTTTGGGACAACAAAAAAGAACGCAACCGCCCCGAAAGGCAATTACGTTCTTCTTGATGTCCAGTTTTTTACATACTTCAAGTCTTAGTCAGGACGAAGAAGGGGTTGACCTCCTTTCTCGCCCGTGCCTGCTCTGCTCCGTCCTCAATGCCTAATGACCTCAAGTACAAGGCCATTGTAGCGGAAAGATGCCGGGGCGTACAGGTGGAAAACGCTTGTTCGCCGCGAGAACCGGCTTATCCATTCATATCATCGTATCCATGAGTGCGGCCAAAGCTGCTTGCTGCACTGATGTCAGGCAATTCCATTTATCCAACATCTCACGCTGCGCGGGAGTCAGAGCCACACAAATGTCGTCCTGTGCAAAGAATTGCGACAATGTAATACCGAAAGCATCGCAGATCTTCTCAAGCGATGCAAACGATGGCGTCATAGATTTTTTATACCACGAGGAGATGGTAGACTGTGGCAGGCCAGAGCGTTC
>QWCN01003482.1_pt1 | contig 18188 bp, 21 predicted proteins | sample 1972711 | NCBI WGS metagenome assembly QWCN01 (sample SAMN09866707, study PRJNA288562) | Human gut metagenome isolate term1_stool, whole genome shotgun sequencing... | isolation source: gut | host: Homo sapiens | place: USA: California
AGCTGAAGAACAAGCTGGACGCGCAGTGGAGTATGAACCTGCCGGTGTTCGAGCTGACCTCCGGCAAGACGGTGGGGGACCTGATCGCCACCATCGCCACCCACGTGGACAAGCAGTCGGGACATGCCAGCGCTGCGCCCATGCTGAAAGAACAGAGTACGTTGCTGAGTGTGGCGGCGGTGTTAGCGAGCACTCGAGCCAATGCCAATGGTGGTGTGAGTGGTGGTGTGAGTGGTGTGAGTGGTGGTGTGAGTGGTGGTGTGAGTGGTGGTGTGAGTGGGACCAGAGGCACGGGCGGAGCGAAGCTGGAGCAGAACGTGCTGGAGCTGGTGAACGCGCTGAAGACGCGCCTGGAGATCTCGACGGACTTCGCGCCGCGGTTCGACTGGACGACGACGCGCGAGGCACTGGAGACACGCGTGTACCTGCAGCAGCTGCCCTGGAACCCGTACTTCTTCACGCAGGAGCGGCGCAGCGCCACCGTGTCGCGCGTGCCGGGCTTCCCCGACTGTGTGAACTTCACCTCGTACGACTATCTCGGACTCAGCACCAGTCGCGCTGTGATCGAGGCCACGGAGAAGGCGGTGGAAACATACGGCGCGTCCGTCTCGGCAAGCCGGCTGGCGGGCGGACAGATTCCGCTGCACACGGAGCTGGAGACGGCGATCGCATCGTTCCTGGGCGTGGAGGCGTGCATCGCAATGCTGGGCGGGCACACGTGCAACGTGAACGCGATCAAGTGCCTGATGGGCCGGCGCGATCTGGTGCTGCACGACGAGCTAGCGCACAACTCCATCATCGAAGGCGCGGAGTATAGCGGCGCGGCGCGACAGGCCTTCCGGCATAACGACTGGCGCGATCTGGAGCGCATTCTGTGCGAGCACCGCACGGAGTTCGAGAAGGTGATGGTCTGTATCGAGGGCGTGTATTCGATGGATGGCGACATTCCCGACCTGCCGCAATTCATCCGCGTCAAGCAGCGTTTCAACTGCATTCTGTACGTGGACGAGGCGCACAGCATCGGCGTACTGGGCCGCACCGGCCGCGGCATCGGCGAACACTTCGGCATCGACATGACACTCGTCGATTTGTGGATGGGCTCGCTCGGCAAGGCGTTTGCCAGCGCGGGCGGGTACATCGCCGGCAGTGCCGTTGCCATTGAGATCCTACGTTACCGCACGCCCGGGTTCGTGTACTCCATCGGCATGCCGCCGCCCAGTGCGGCCGCGGCTCTGGCGGCAATCCAGCAGGTGCAGAAGGAGCCGTGGCGCATCGAGCGGCTGCGGGCGCGGACGGAGCTGTTCAAGCGGCTGTGCGCGGAGAAGGGGCTGGACATCTACGACTGTCGCGCGAGCGCCAGCGCGGTGATTCCCGTGAAGTGCGGGTCGACGGAGCGCTGCATCGAGGTGATGAAGCGTCTGCGCGCGCGCGGCGTGCTGGTGAGCGCGGGCATGTACCCGGCGGTGGCGAACGGCAATGCGCGGCTCCGTTTCTTCATCAGCGCCAGTCACGAGGAGAGCATGATCCAGAAGACGGTGGACGCGGTGGCCCTCACGCTGAAGGAGACGGAAGACATGTAACTGCGGTTCTGCCTGTTTGTTTCCACACAACACGTGCGGGGCGCAGATTCCAGAAACCGGGGGGATTATTCAAACCCCGGCAGAAAACATGGAGACGGTAGGAACGGAAGACTAGATGTTATTCCTAGCTGCACGACAACTGCTCCGCCCTGTTGCGAAGGGGCGTTTCCGAGACGGAGACGATCTATCGGATTCGAAGCGTTTCCGACGTGCTCTCCCTCTTATCGACAAATCAAATGACGGAGCGAGACAAACAAACTATTGAAGAGGTGATTGTTGCTCCGTATGTACCTTTTCACCCCTAGAGTACGTTTGTGACTCTTTTGAATTCACTAAACGAGCGTGTGTGTGGTGAAGTGCTGAATGCGCTGCTATCTACTCCTCCTCTCTGTGTGTGCAATCCAGTGCTTGTGAAGGCTGTTATGCAGGACAGACTGCTTGCATTCCCAAGCTGCCATAATCGGGTTCTTTCACTCATGGATTCTTGGATGGCTGATGAGAAGGGCGCTTCGGCTCTCGTCCTTGCTCTTTCGGAGCAGCGAGTCAACATGCTATCACAGCAGGACGTCCTTCGGTTCCTCTATCGCCTCTTGGATCATTCACCCTCCTTCCTCAAGCAGTACTGGTTTAGCATTGACAAGATCGCCAGGTCCTGTATTTCCGACGAGAACGCCATGCACATTTTCCTCAATCTCTTGTACAACGCCATTTCCCCCACTCCTTCTCCCGTTCGCTCGCGTCTTTCTTCCACGCCCACTCCGTCCCTTCTCCACGACTCCTCCATCTCCGCACCGCCCGCCCTTTCTTCGTCTTCGCGCTGCCCGCTCTTTCTTCTTCTCTTCCTTGTGTTGGGTTCCGTCGTGCTCACCGTCGTTCTCACTCTCCGCATGGCTCCCCCTGCTGTGCAAGCTGCGCCAACTATGCCTGCTATGCCTGCTTCTCGGACATCGTTGGGAGTTCATGGCACACGATCGCGAAGAAGTGTCAATTATGACATGATGCCGGAACTTGAGCTGGAAGCCATCGTCATTGACGTGGAGGCTCCAAAGGTGCCTTCAATAATGCAAATGGAAGAAGGACCGAAATCATCATTGCAAAGTGGAAGTGGAGACATGAGCGGAGGGGTGATGCGGGAGGAAGAGAATGCGTTTGTGATCGAGGAGGTGGATTCGGACGCGATGGAAGTGGAGGACGACACGATCGCGATTGGCGTTGATTCCGACGGCCCATCCTTCTTTTCCACGACTCTGTGCATTGTACTCGCTCTGTGTTGCTCTTTCCGTTCTGTTTTACTCCTAGCTGCGGCGATGATGTGTTGGCGCTGGAATCAGCCAGCACCCGTAGTACCGATAGACAACCCCTATGTCACGCCTGTAAAGGAGCACTCAACGGGTATGCCACAGCAGACGATCCGTGTGGACACAATTCCCCGTTATCAGGACTCCATCCAATTCACCCGGGAAAAGACCCCGAACTACTTTTCGACGATGAAGCAAATGTAATATAACAAACGCAACACTGTTTCTTCAAATACTCGCACAATGCCGGAATGGAAGCCTGGGCCATCTGGTAAATCTCCTCGAAGCACGCGGCCTGATCTACTTGTGACACGACCAACCCATTGTAACCCCGGGCGTAGTACGCGTCGGGAACCTCCTTCCCCTCCTGTCCCGGGATGAAGTGAGAGAGCATGTACAACTCCGCCTTTCCCTTCGGACACAGCTGCTTCTTCATATACCGAAGATCCTCCATGTTCGAGCTAGGAGTGACTTGCATGCACTTTAACCCCACTCATCCATGCCAATAATCAAATCGAATCGATTGAAATCGGCCGCAGAGACCTGGCGCGCACGATGCTTGGAAATGTCGATTCCGTGTCCCTTCGCACACCGCTGCCCACCGGAATGAGGATGCTCGCCCACATGATAGGTGCTGGTGGCGGCGGAATCAGCAAAATACGACGCGGACAAGCCGCTCTTGGCAAAATGGGAGGCGTAGACGCCCTCCACAAGAGGCGACCGGCAGATATTTCCCAGACAAACAAACAGAACACTAGGCATAATCAATCACTGAAGGCAAGCAGTGACGAACTCCTCGATGGTCTTGTAGCTCTCTGACGTGATGCTAGCGTTGCACGAGTATATGGTACACGGAGAATAGTTCTTGAAGGAATAGCCCTCAATGCCGCTCATTTTTCCCACTTCGTTCTCGATCAACTCATAGGCATTGGAGTTGTGAACACACCGCCGCAAGTCGCTCTTGTTCACAGCCAGGAGGATGGGAAGTGGATTGGCCGCAAAGAAGGGATCCTTCATCACTGCATCCAGAAAGGTTGCAGTGGGCACCGGACTAAAGGAACTGCCATCAATCAGACACACGATACACACGGCGCTCCTCAAATCACTGGAGAGGCGTTTGGACTGCTTGATCTCTTGAATGGGCTGCTTGTATTCCGTGACAATGAGGTGCTCCACTTCCAGTTCCGTGTCCTTGTTCAAATCGACGGCAATATCAACCATTTGACAAGCACCGTCATCGACGGCCTGGCTATTGTGGGACGAGCTTAGCATGTCCATGAGAGAGGACTTGCCACTCTTTGCATCGCCCACAATGAGCACCTTCTTCCTCTCCTTCGTCCGTTTCCTCGTCGCAACGCTCCACACAATCAAAAACACTAGAAGTCAGCTCGTCTACGAAGGGACGCACCGATTACCAGCAGAACAGTGACGATATAGATGCCGGTGATGGCGAGAATGTTGAAGATGGAGGATGCCTGACTCTACGGAGTGAAGTGCTCCGTTCGGGAATACGGCGCTAACTCGGAGTTTCCGCCGGATGAATGTGATGCAGGTACTGTAGAAGTCGAAGAACCATTCCGGAATGAGCGCGGTGAGAGTGACCATGAAGAAGAATGGGGGAACAAACAACCGAGTATAATACAGGTGAATAGTACTTCCGCTGGAGAGTGCGACACACCTTCGAGGGCTTGTTCATCGCATACTTCTCATTCAGCTCGCTCTGGAACACGCTGTACATCTCCTTCATGGGACTGGAGCGCACCTTCAGGCCCGTGATGTAGCTCTTCCGGAACTTGGAGTCTGGGTGCGGAAGGTCCATGGCGAAGATGTCGTTCCAGATGAAGAAGTTGTACGACAAGGCACGCAGATTCTCAAACAGCTGCACCTTGTTGTACCCGTAGTTCACGAATCGCTCGTCGAAAAGCGGCGTGTCCGCATCGTACCGCAATAGCACGTAGGGCTCCTGGAAGTCCGCCACGAAGCACTTGATGCGGTAGAGAAGCGCAGAAGAGTCGTCGTACCACTCTGGCATCACATACAGCTACGCGTCAGAAATCGGCCCGAATTGCGACATGCGTGCGAATGCCGCGCTTGGAGGAGAGACAGTTGCGGTTGAGGAGACAGGCGCGCAGCTCCGTCTTGTTGCGCGGACAATACTCGAGTGCCCTGTGCATCAGCATTGCCAATCGACCCCTACAGCAAGGAACACTTTTCCAGCGAGTCGCAGCGTGTGAGCACGGAGTTGCGATCGAAGAAGAACACGGGGAAGATCACGGCGTTGCGACCCGTGCGAAGCGGCTCGGGGAGTTTCATCATGGTCTGGTAGGTGTTGTAGGTGGGCCAAAGATCCATGTCGAGGATTTGAAAATGGGTGGTCACAATATTGCGGATGCCGAGGTTACGAAGCTTGTTCACGGGGAACTGGCCCTTCTCGGGGGAGTTGGGTCCGATAAGATAGAGAAGGAGGGTGACTCGAGGCGGTAGGTAGTGAGATGCGATGAACTTCAAGAAGGCGTCCTCCATCTTCTTGGCACCGTTCAGCACGATCACCAGAGGGCTGTGCGTGAATTCAAGATGACGCACTCACCCGCGCCAGCGGAACAGCAGCTGGGACAGTAGCACCAGGCGGTTGTATGTCGTCACGCAGATGGCGGAGATGGAGAACGGCGCGTCGGCACGGGGGTAGGCAACTACCCATAAGCCCTCTTCTCATCCCTTACAATGCGTGCTGTTGTGTATGTCGAAGCGCTCCTCGTTCCCCACGAACTTCCGCACCAGCGTGTCGTCCCCGCCGCGGCGCGCCAGTCGCAGCCCCAGCTTGGCGGGACATCCGTCGCACACCGGCCCGTCGCCCATGTGTTGCATTCGGGCCATCATTGCCTTGCGCCGCTTCTCGCGCTCGCGACCGTCCTTCTGTGTCGCCAGTCGCAGCTGGCCCTCCAGCTTCTTGCGGAAGCGTTCCTGCTCCTTGCCTGTGAGTTGCTGCAGCTGAGCCAGCTCCTCCGCCGACACGAACTTGTGGCTGTTGTCCTTCAGCGACAGATACTCCTCCATCTCCTCGTAGCGCGTCAACGGACCTCCCAGTCGCGGCCGCCACGCCTCCAGCGCCTGTTTTTCCTCCTCGATGAGCGTCTTGCGGATGGACCAGAGATTGCCCTCGCGCATGTGGTCCTTCGGGTAGTAGGTCTTCGTGGGGTCCTCGATCTCGTCCAGAGACATCTTGTGGCGGGAGAAGCGGAATCGCTTGCTGAACTTGGTCAGCGCCGGGTTGCGTTCTTCCTCCTCTTCCTCTGCTTGGGGATTATCGCCTTTCTCTGTCTCCACAGAAGAATCCTCCTTACTTGAATCAAGCGGGGATTCCTTCTCTGTCTCCAAAGAAGAATCCTCCTTAGCCGTTTCGAGAGGAAACTCCTTCTCTCGCGACTCTGCCACAGATGACTCATCACCATCGGCAATAACGGATTCTTGATCCTTCTCTCCAGGGGAGGAGTCCTCTTCCTTTTCATTACGCTGTACTTCTGAAATAGAGGACGATTTTGCCTGTTCCTCCAACACAGGCTGAGTTTGCGATTCCTTGGATTCTACCCCGATTTCACTCTGTGAATCGGATTGCGACTGGAAGTCGTCCTGAATGAAACCGTCGTTGCTCTTTCTTTCTTCTCCCATCGCGAACGGAACCGATGCATCACGACGATCCCCAGTACGCTGCACATTCTCTTCTCGGAGTATAGGAAGGATCGGGAGAGAAAATCGACCGTGCTACATGTAACCGAACAGGCAAACGGCCAATACGCTCTTTTCACTCACTCCCTTCGCATAAAGCACGAAGACAGGAGAGATGGAATGACTAGGAATGACGGGAGGGAGGAGGATGCACAATTCGAGCACAATCACACACGAAAAGACGCACACACATAAAAGAAGAATACGCTTGTGAAAAGAAACCCTGGCCATCTCCCGCACACGTATGCAGCACGCAAAAAGAAAGTGAACGAAGCATTCATTATTCTACGCGCCATGGATTCCGCTTCCCTTTCCCGTATGGATGCCACGAGTGATGGTAGGGACCGTGAAAGAGAGTGATGCGCAGGGGGGCATATGGAGGGGAAGAACCCGGTGGAACCGTGGATTTCGTGCATCATGATAACATCTTTTGACGACGACAAAGGACCTGTGATCGATTATGTGTATCCTAAAGCGTGGCTTAGCAGTGCGGTGGAAACGGAAGTGAAGATGCTCTCCCTTCCCCGCTCCAATCGGAGGAACGAAGAGAATTACTACTACATTATCCGTATTCGAGTTGATGAGGCGAAGGACTATTCTGACTGTTCCTTAAGTAAACACGATTTTTTGTATGGCTATGTATACTTTCAGTAGTGTCCATGACAGAGGAGTGAGGACTAGGCGATTCGAGGACTCAAAGCACAAGCGTGGCTTTTCGCAAATGTCAACCGTTGTGCTTTCTCGCTTACCCTTGTACTCTTTTTTTCGCAAGTGCTTCTTCGGGTTCGTGTTGAGACTTAGTATCACCCTTCTCATCGCCTCTCTTTATTATGACTTTGATGAGGCCGCCATGAAGGAAGCGATTGTCTGCATTGAGAAATGGTACGCCTTGTCGATTCAGGTTCCCTGTAGGCCGCTTCCCGAGGTGGGAGTGCAGTACACCGTTCGGTTCTTCGGCTCCGATTTTACCGTTTCTGTGCCGGTGACCCCCCAACTGCGCTCATTCCTCGAATCTGCCAAATCGCGCAAATCCTCCCGTCTCCCCGACACGCCCTCCGTCCCAGTCCCTTCCAACGAGGCAGAGAGCTTGGAGACGCCGACGGACCCTTCCGTCACTGCATTGCCATCTCTCGGTCGTTGGGTGGAGATTGGGTTCGACGACGCGTTTTCAGGCTACGGCAAGGAGGAGTCCTCAGGCACTGATAAGGAGGAGTCAAGCGAGCTGGACGAGTGGAGCGACGGGGAGTCGGACCCTCCATCGCTCTCTCTGCACGCCCACACTCCTGAAGGTGCTGTCACTCCCACCACCCCTTCCCTGCAATCCACTCCTTCCCTGCAATCCACCCCCACCACCCACTCAATGCAATCCACCCCCACCACCCACTCAATGCATACCACCCCCTCCCTTCACGACATCCACTCACCACTCACCCCGTCCCGTCGCACCTCGCACTCACCGCCCACACTCCACCTCAACACAACCACCGCAGAGGAAGCCAGTCTGCTCCGCAGCTATCAGCTCTCCGCCTCGCCCACACTTCTCGCCTCGCCCACCACGCGCTGTTGCATTCCCAGACGCGCTGCCGCTCCGCGCACCGACCTCACGGAGAACGCGCAGCGGCAGCAGATGCACGATCGCGCGGAGCAGCTCTGCGCCGTGCTGGCGTTGCATCCCAACTGCGCTGTCGACGGCGTGTTCACCGTAACGCCCATAAGACCCAGTCACACATAGGACGCGCCCGTGCTGTCCTGCACGCCGCTGCACGCGGTGCTGGCGCGCGTGTGGTGCGCGCTGATGCTCTCGCAGTCGCTGGTGGTGTTCTGCCCTGACGCGCACCTTCTCTCCGATGTGATGCTCTCGCTCCGGTCGCTCGTCGCCCCGCTCCAGCCGCTCCACGACTTCCGCCCCTTCTTCACCGTCTACGACAGCGACTATGCCGCCATCGCCGCAGCTGCTGCCGCGCACACGCTCCCCACGCCGCTGCTCGCCGGCACGAACGATCCCTTTGTAGCGGAGACGCTGGGCGTTGCCATGGACGTGCTCGTCGTGCCCGCCGAGCCTATGGAGCCAACGGCACCTGGCGAGTCTGCCGAGCCAATCTCACCTACCAAGCAGTCACTCGCCGATCACACCAACTCGCCGTTCACCACACCCGCAGACTCTGCAGCAGGAGGAGTGGTGGAGTTCACGTCGGTGGGCGCGTTGAAGCGTCTGGTGGGTGGCGTGGCGGGCTGCTGGTACGTGGAGCAGGAGCCGCTGAAGCCGGAGGCGTTCCTGGAACGGTTCACGGCGGACGTGGAGGCGATCCTGTTCCGTGGGAATCGTGAGCGAGTGGCGGGAGAGTGAAGGGTAGTGGAGGCGACGACGGACGCGTGGTCGGTGAAGAACACGCTACTGCACGGCGTGCTGCAGACCTTCACGTGCAACTTCCTGGCGCCCTTCCGACAATGTCTCGAAGCGCTCTACGAGGAGGCTGTGGTTCCGAAACGTGGGGGCGGTGGGGGGCGGTGAGGCGTAGACCCGTACGCGACGGTGTCGGAGCAGCTGGGCGAGGTGGACGTGTGGCTGGTGGAGGACGCGGTGCACCGGCACCCGGAGTGGCTGAAGTACCCGTTTCGCGACGGCACGGCGACGGACTTCATCTACCGCTTTGCGCGCACGGCGCAGGCGGAGTGGCTGTTGGCGGAGCTGAGGCAGCGGGTGCGTACGGAGCTGCAGACGCGCGAGGAGGCGTGGCGCGAGCGGGTGAGTCGAGATGAACTGATGCGCGTGCTTCCGAGGGGGGAGCAGGAGAGGTACGCGATTCTGCAGCGGATCCATCGAGTGCGTGCGAAACGGGGGAGTAACGAGTAGGTAATCCAACGAACGAAGGGCGGCATTCCTCCCTACCTCGCATCGCATATCCAATGGATTCAGTCCTCGTTGAAATGAACTGTTTGTTGGTTGTTTCTCTCGCCTGTGGCATCATTGGATGGAGGAGCGAAAGACGCGCATCCTGCTTCCGGGCTGTTCAAAAGCCCTTCCCTTTTCAAACTGTCGCTTTTGGAGTGAAACACTCCTGATGGCACGTGAATCGAAAGAAATGGGAAGGGTGGGCTGAGAAATCGGGCGTTTTTGCGGAGGATCGCCAGAAAGTCGTTTCAACACAAACATGTCGGCGTATCCATATCAGTATGCACAGGGATCGGCGTATGGCTATGCACAGCCCCCTGCTCCTGCTCGAACGGCATATCCGCCCGTCCTGCCCCAAACGCTGAATCCTTCTGCTGCCTATGCTCAACCCCCCACTACGACACCGACGATGGGAGCGGGCACCTACACATCGACATATAATCCTTACGACAAGAACTACTACCAGTCTTCTGCCCCCGTTGTGCCCACGCCGTATGTACCGTAACGACTGTCGGATGAGGATAAGACGTAGACCATCCACTTCTAACACGGTCGCTCCTCCGTCTGTGGGATTCCTGCGAGGTGGTGATCCGTAGTCATCGGGAGTCACGCTGAACAACGCTTTTCTCTGCCCGTCTTCAGTTAAGACGCTGGAATGCGCCACAATGGAGGTAGGCATCGGCGGTGAGGCGTTCCTTGAAGGACAACAGCGACCTGAACAAGGCCATCCACTCTGCAGACGGTGTTCTTCGTTGGAGCGTGGCGTGTGGATCATGCGTAGAGGCGAGTCGTGAAATCATCCTGTATCTGTGTTTGTTGAAGAAAGAAAGACACGACCCTTAGTTGGTCAGCTTCGCAGGACCAAAGGCGTTGGCCGTCTCCTCCAATCCCTTGAAGTACTTCACCGTCTTCACGCGGAGCTCCAGCGTGGCGTCGTCGTCGCAGACGATCATGGCGTTCTTGTGCATCTGCAGGCTGGAAACCGTCCACATGTGGTTCACGCCCTCCTCCACGCACTTGGCCAGAGCGAACGCCTTGTGGGCGCCGTTGATGATGATGATCACCTCGCGAGCGTCCAGGATGGTGCCGACACCCACGGTCAGCGCCGTCTTGGGCACCTTGTTGATGTCGTTGTCGAAGAAACGGCTGTTCGCCACAATAGTGTCGTACGCCTACGCTAAGAATGGAGGGCGGAAAGCGTACCAGCGTCTTCACACGGGTACGAGAGCTGAGAGAGGAGCCGGGCTCGTTGAAGGCGATGTGGCCGTCAGGACCAATACCACCGAGGAAGAGTTCGATCCCTCCGTAACGCTTAATCTCGGCTTCGTAGTTGGCGCACTCGACGAGGAGATCAGGGGCGTTTCCATTGAGAATATGAATATTCTGAGGACTAGACGTGAGGCCGACATCATACCCTTACGGGATATCAATGTGCTGGAAAAGATATCTGTACATGAAGGAGTGGTAGCTCTGGGGGTGGTCCACGGGGAGGTTGACGTACTCGTCCATGTTGAAGGTCACCACGTTCTTGAAGGAGATCTTCTTGTCCTTGTACGCCTGCACCAGTCTCCTATACACGCCGATCGGAGAGGATCCAGTGGGCAGTCCTACGAATCAGCCGGAATGAGGAGGATAACCCAGGACAAAAGGTCTCTCGGGAGTGGGGTTGAACTTGTTGATACGGTCGATCACATAGTTAGCAACGTACTCGCAGAGAAAATCGTAGTTCTCCTTAATGACAAGACGCATAGTTGAGTTGAAAGGAATAATGACAATCAAGAGCCCCCTCCCGCCGCACAATGGCGGAACGCTAGACGACATACACTTTGGCAGTGACTCATCAAACAAATGAAGAACAGGGTCATTGCAGCGGAAAATGCATGACGATCCAGAGGGCAGTTGGTTGGTTTGTCGATCGCAACCACGAGAAATGCATACTGTTTCTGTGTTGCCTCTTGTTGCTATCGTTTTGAGCGGATCATGGAATGTCTGATAGAAGGAGCGATGATTCCGATCATGACAAGCGCCCTGAATTGTCTAGCGCGGGTCTTTTCATCGCCTTTCTTTCACGGGTAGATCAACGGGGATTTTGTGATCCAATGCACGGAGAGTGGAATTTCGCTCCAGGCGACCGGAATTGCGCAGCAATCGTTCCTCCAGATTTCCTTTGACAAGGGGACGTTTTCCAAGTATATGTACTCGTACTGATGACGGAATAAGGGCTAGATACAGCGAATCGGTGAACTATGGAATCAACTCCAAAGCGATTCTCTCCGTGTTCAAGGACGTGAAGCACATTTTGAATATCACGATGAAAGTGCGTGTGAGTGGGTGTGAGTGATCTGTAGGTTGAACATGTGGATATCGAGTACACGCTCTCCTTTGAGATTCTGTGCAATCACCAGATTCGCAAGGTCTATCGCATTCGTCTCTTTGAGGCGAATCCTTCGTCTGTGAGCTCGAACGCGAGCACTGCCGTGAATACGATTTCGATCCGTCCTGCGTTGCTACAGAAGGGAATTCAGTATTTGCAGACGCGTGATGAAATCCTGATGAAGGTGTTGAATAACGCGGTGTCGGTGGAAACGATTCCCCAGGAGGGAGAGGTGCGCACGGTTAGCAATCTGAATACCGGCGACATGGACGAATTCACCATCCAAGCGCCGACCTCTCTGCGTTTCTTCATAACCGTAGTTCCTTTCATTCTAATTAATCACAGGGGCTCCTTTCGGTCCTTCAGTTTGCGCAGGTCATCGCCGTCTCCCTCATCCAGTGTCAGTTCGGCGAGGGTGGTTCCATCCTGTGCGTCCAACCGAAGCCAGGCTGCGAGCACGCCGGCGTCGCTTTCTCCTTCTGGCTGATGACATCCACGGAGGACAGCACGTAGGGGTCTGTAGCGGGCTGCACGTGTAGCGACAACGCGGAGAGCATTCACGACAGCATCACACAGCAGAATGAGGTGAGGAGTGCCATGCCAATTCCTTCCGTGTCGACTCCTATTACACAACAGCCGACTCCTATTACACAACAGCCGACTCCTTTTACACAACAGCCGACTCCTATTACACAACAGCCGACTCCTTTTACACAACAACACCCTGAACCCATGAAGCGACCTCCTCCTGTGAATGATGAAGATAATGACGATGAGTTCTGGAAGCGAGTAGGATGTGTGCCACTGCGCTCACGTGTAGAGGAAAGATGACGAAGAGGAATGGTACTCTCCTGTTTGTAGTAAACACAACCAACTACGGGAATGCATGTATGCAAGGATGTGTGGAATATGGACTTTGGAAAGGGGGTCGATGAAGAGCGACTCGAGCTCCTCTTCCTTCACCCACTTCCTACTCCGATTCTCGCTCTCCGGCCACCAGTCATAGATCTTTGTGCATTCCATCGGGTAGAGCGTCCAGAGGACGGGCTTCTTGAGCTTGTTTTGATATGTTACAGTTGAGATGCTTTCGCCAATGTCCCCTTCCACCTACAAATGACAAAACGAATGTATTGATTACACCCGCTTCTTCAAACGTTTCTCGCTTTGCGGCTTCGAGGGCCGTTTCGTCCGATTCCCACCCCCCTTTTGGCAGAACCCACTTTCCCTTGGTGTGATGGGACGAAACCATCAAGATCGAGTTATCCTTAATTACGGCACAGCTAACGGGTGATTCGAGCCCGTGATTCTCACCCCACGACAAGTCGCGTTTCTCCATCGTACCGCTGCTTCTCTCTTCCTTCTCGTGCTTTTAGACAGGGATATTCATTCATTTTCTATCTCTGAAGAGGGAGTTTCATTATGAATCTTCTTCCTTTCGGAGATAGGGGAAGGGATGATGTGTGATATGAGTGTGTAATCTGAAGGCGGGTGGTATCAACCCTTCATCTACGCGAAGTCGTGGAGAATTGTGTTGAATCGTCCTTGAAGCTCGAATAACGCTGATTTGGCTTACAATCAATGCTACATGAGGATATCCGAAGGTGGGCGTCTTTCACCTGATCACTGAAATGATGAATCATAGGGATGGAAACAAACACACCAATGCAAGTAGGAATAAAACTGCATCGTTTCTTCAATGTCCTCCTTTGGATGCATTACAACATAGCGCAGGCAATCTTGCTTATTTGTACATCCCTTCCGGGTCAGCCAAAATGGACCGTGCGTACAGGGGACACCGAGCATGATCATCCCCTTTCCCACGCTCATATCCTCGTTATGAGCGATAAAGGACAGTTATCGCGTTGCAATATCCTTTTCAAGGGAAAAGTGCGTGTGAGAAGCTGGATCTGTTCCTGCACGTATTCAGGATGGGAAGATACAAAGTGATTCAGATTCTTCACTAAACCAGAACGATCTGCTTACAGCAGTCATTACGGGTGTGGTTCAGACTAGTCTCACTCGCCTTATCCGATTAACAGAAGTCATGCCTATGAAATAGTGAAATCCTTGTTATGCTGATTTTGCTATCAAACGAAGAGAATGAGCCTGATGATTGCCTAAGTGTATGCTGTGTTAACGACTTTCGTTTGTTCTTACGAATGCTGTTTGTGACATGTTGGAATGCTCATTTCCTGCCCACAGAGGGTTTATGCCGTTTTGGCGATCCGTCTCCTGTTTATCCTCCACAAACTCCATTTCATCCCTCTCCAAGCATTACCGACAGATTGAATCTATGCGCAAATGAAACCCCCTCTCCCCTCCCAATGTCGTGTTTGAAGGCCTCGATTTTGCATTAGTATTCAAAATGAAATGTCAGTCCTATGTGAAATCCTATTCTCCCTATGGAAGATGCTGCTTTCCGCGTTTGCGTTCCTGTTGACGATGGTGCTGAGCCAGTTTGAGGAAATGAAAAGAATCCGGTCCTCCTATGTATTCTTTGTTGAATACTCCTCTCCTAGAACCATCGCTTGCTGTCCGTGTACGAGGACAGGAGGAAGAGCATAGCCACCATTCAGAACGACGGAGTTGCGAACGTGACGTCGGTCCCCAACTGCCCCGTTCCCACGTCCAACCCGCAGTCGCTGCTGAAGTACGGCTTGTGGCTGGGCGTCTCCTATTCCTTGTGCGTATCGTCGAACAGTCACAATAACAAAGAGGATTGCGAGGGACACATCCAGACGCTGACCAACGCCGATTTCCGTCGCGTGTCTTACTTCACCTTCCCCTCCTTCATCACGATGTCGTCCCACTGCCGCGCGCAGGGCGCCACGGTGCGGAACGAGTCCTCCTTCGTCTTCCGCGTGAAGGTCTACTGCCCCACCTGCTTTGCCTATTACCGCGAGCAGTGCGGCATTCCCTCCCAGCGCGTTCTCGCCTTCCTAGACGCCTACTGGCTGGGCGGCGATGTGGCGCTCCACCCGTTCGAGGTGGTGTCGCTGACGGCGCGCGAGAAGGCGCGCGTGGTCGAGTTGTTGAAGTCGTTCATTGCCGTGGGAGCTGTGTTTGTTGTTGAGGGTAGTACCGACGCTTCCACAGGGCGTGCTACTTCTCGCGGTTCTGCTGCCTGTTTCGAGTGGTAGTGCCCGCCGCGCGCTTCAAGGGGTACTGCTGTGTGATTGAAACGCCGATTGCCATGAAGGGCGCCATTCAGAGAGACGTGTGTCTGAGCGACGGAGAGACGGTGCGCGAGTGGCTGAGCGAGTTTGTGAGCATGAAGGAGGATCAGCGCATCGATGTCTTCAACGCGCTGCAGGAAAGCGTGTATTTCCTTTCCCTGCTGCGCGTACTGGACTACGAGATTCACTTCACGATGATGAAGGGAGGAAGCATCGTCATTTCCTTCTCACATACATATCACGTGCTGTCTAGCGCAATTCGACTCTTTCCCTGCTCTTGGGTCCATGTTTGGAGGGAGGGGTGAGGCGTAGACGAAATCGAGGGCATTCAAGCAACGGATGCTGCAGAGAATCTCCGAGTTTGTGTTGGGGAATCGTTCCTTGCTGTTCGGTGTTTGTTTGCTTGATTCACTCAATTGTCGTCACAGCCAAGAAAATGAATCGTTCGTTGTTGTTATTCGATTCTAAATCTTCTAGCACTAACAAATGACCAAATACGCAACGCTATTCTGCAAATCGGCTATACAGAAGCTGCCCATGCAGAAGCAAAGGGGATTCGCACGATTCTATACGAGAAACCCCACGAACTGGAGAGAATGGACATTCGGGAGGGAGAGGATGGGGAATCCATCCACCGGTTATTCAAGCGAGGTATTCTCCTGCTTGAGTGGAAAACACTGTATGATGAGGTTATCGGGGACTTTTCGGTGTATTGCGGGAGGGCGCTGTTTTCGCAGGAATGGAAGAACTTTATGAGCGGTAAGGACCAGCGCCGTGTGGTAAATCAGAAGAATGGGTTGATTCTTCGAATCCGTGACGCATTGTCGGGGCACTTGATTTACAGCGGCGAATTTAACAGGAAACGGGAACGACATGGGCATGGTTTTGTATACGATGCAAATAATGGGAGGCGCCTGTACTATGGGCTGTTTTTGAATGATGCGCTGCAAATCAAGCTCCAAGACTTTTTGGATGACCACACAATGATTGAGTATCACCCCACTGAGATCTATAGGGGAGGATACGCGTTTTTGGAGAATGAGCAGCGGTGTGTTCGTCACGGACATGGGACCGTTGCTATCGATGGCAACCCTCCCGTTGAAGCGAACTGGGTGTATGGTGTGGAGATGGGATGGGACAATGCGCTGATGCAGAAACTACTCCCCGAATTCAACACCATCACTACTCTTTCCATTCCTTCCGATGCGTACAACGAGGCCGACTTCACTCGCTTATCCCTGAAGGCGATTCCCTGTCTAGTCTCCATCACCATCGGCGATCGCTGTTTCGCCCACGTGAAGGAGTTGGTGATCGAGGACCTCCCGAGACTGGCGACGCTGTCCATAGGCCGCAACTCCTTCACCCGCGCAGCGAACGGGTGCGCACGAGATACATCTCGCCATTTCAGTCTGAGCGGCTGCTGCCAACTGGCGGAGGTGTCGGTGGGCGCCTTCTCCTTCTCGGACTATTCCTTCTTCGCGCTGTACGACCTGGAGGGGCTGGAGCGCCTGTCGATCGGCGCGGTTGGCGCCGCCTCCTCCTGCTTCGCGTATGCCTCCTTCCGCTTGGAGAGTAGCTGTTGAGTGCGTTTTTGACTCTAGATTTGCCCGCGTTGCGCACGGTGATTCTTGGCGACTACTGCTTCCTGTACGCGTCCGTCATTTCTCTCCAACAGCTGCCTTGTCTCCAGCGGCTTCAGTTTGGCGTGGCGGCGTGCTGCGGGAGCGAGGACGCGGCGCTGGTGCTGAAGGAGCTGCCGCGGTTATACTCTGTGCAGAGCATTCGGTACTCCTTCCAGGCTGTTCAGAGCGTGTGCTGTGAGAGTCGGGCGTGGGGAAGTGAGTGAAAGGTAGATGTGCCCATCGTGATGCGGTGGTGTGTTCCCTGCGCGTTCCAGCATGTGCGGAAGGTGGATGTGCGGAGTAAGCGGTGTGGAGAGGGTTGATTGTAGATGCGCATCGAATGAGTCGGATATTAAATGGGTTGTGTGTTTGTTGGAAAGGAGAGTGCATCATGATCGTTGTTTGCAATAGAGTAGCGTGTCGTGCTCCTCTGATTGGGATGAGTCGTGAGAATTGAATGATATGTGAAAGAGGAACGGAGAGATTGCTGTGTTAGACGGGGGGTTGCACAAGGTGGCTGTTGAAAAAGCATACGGTGAGGACCGCTTCTGTGGGTCCCTCACTGCCGTAATATGTCCGACGATCATCCTCTGCTATTCAACTCAGTATTGCCAAATATCCCTGCTGAATGTTTAGTTGCACCCTAAGGATAAAGTGCTTCTTACAATAGAGTGCTCCTAATGCGTCTAGAGCGGCATCGAGGCGGTGCACATCTGTTATGTACCTTTCTGCAAGACGTGTAATGAATTGGCACCAACTATATCGCGATTGAGTTGAATCTTCCTTAGTTTCCATTCTATCCAAAAGGGCGCCACTCTCAGCCAATCAAAAGCGACGAATCGTCCAAAATAGGCTTTTCTTTATCACAAAGGGAGCAGAAGGAACACCATAACAAGGAAGTTACTTTTTCTTTAAGCAGAAACCAATGAAGAGGTTATTGCTTCTTGCTTTCATCCGTTTGTGCTCCCATTGCTGTGTTACGCCTAGTTTCTGTGGCGATCTCGCTTGATTGCGAATCCAACCAAGTTCACATTTCCGTGACGAAGAAGTGCAGCGGCTGGGGTTACGAAGAGTCCTACAACTTTCTGAGCGGTACGGAGGTGATGATCACCAGTGCTCCTTTCGCTGCCAACGAGCAGCGTACCGATGAGTACTGCCTTAACGCTACGACCAACAGCCAGTACACCTTCAATATGCACGATAGTTACAGAGGTTCGGGTGATTCTTGGACCAACGGTGCCTGGGTGAGTGTTGAAGGCCCTTATGGAAACGTCGTTTTCAAGGGCTTCATGATTGAGAAGATGGATGAGAACATCCCCATGTCCTTCTACTACCCCATCATGAAGACGCAGGAGTGGAAGACGTTCGCCTCCGCTTCCTCCATCCCTTCCGACTGGAATACGGTCGGTTTTGGGGACAGCAGCTGGACGCCTGCCACGATGGGCTCTGCCCCTGCCATGAGCGGCACGCAGTACTTCCGCAAGACCTTCACGGGCATTGCGGACATGGCCGCCTACGAGTA
>QWCN01003621.1_pt1 | contig 18155 bp, 15 predicted proteins | sample 1972711 | NCBI WGS metagenome assembly QWCN01 (sample SAMN09866707, study PRJNA288562) | Human gut metagenome isolate term1_stool, whole genome shotgun sequencing... | isolation source: gut | host: Homo sapiens | place: USA: California
GACTATATCAAGAACATGATCACCGGCGCTGCTCAGATGGACGGCGCTATCCTGGTCATCGCTGCTACCGACGGCCCCATGGCTCAGACCCGTGAGCACCTGCTGCTGGCCCGTCAGGTCGGCGTGCCCTATATCGTTGTGTTCCTGAACAAGTGCGATCAGGTGGACGACGAGGAGCTGCTGGAGCTGGTCGAGATGGAGGTCCGTGAGACCCTGAACGAGTACGAGTTCCCCGGCGACGACACCCCCATCATCAAGGGTTCCGCTCTGAACGCCCTGATCTGCGAGTCCAAGGACCCCAGCGATCCTGCTTACGCTTGCATCAAGGAGCTGATGGACGCCGTTGACGACTATATCCCCACTCCTGACCGTAAGGCTGATCAGCCCTTCCTGATGCCCGTCGAGGACGTGTTCACCATCTCCGGCCGTGGCACCGTGGCTACCGGCCGTGTGGAGCGTGGCATTGTCAAGAAGAACGAGCCCGTGGAAATCGTTGGCCTGCGTGAGGACAAGCTGAACACCGTCGTCACCGACATCGAAATGTTCCACAAGCTGCTGGACTACGCAGAAGCCGGCGACAACATCGGCGCTCTGCTGCGTGGTATCGACAAGAAGAACATCGAGCGTGGCCAGGTTCTGGCGAAGCCCGGTTCCATTCATCCCCACACCAAGTTCAAGGGCCAGGTCTACGTCCTGTCCAAGGAAGAAGGCGGCCGTCACACCCCCTTCTTTAACAACTATCGTCCCCAGTTCTACTTCCGTACCACTGACGTGACCGGCATCATCACTCTGCCCGAGGGCGTTGAGATGTGCATGCCCGGCGATAACGTCGTGATGAGCGTGGAGCTGATCACCCCGATCGCTATCGAGAAGGGCCTGCGGTTCGCTATCCGTGAGGGTGGCCGTACCGTCGGTTCCGGCGTTGTCACCGAGATCATCGGCGAGTAATTCCGGTCCTTTCCAAAAATCATGCCCCAAGGCTTCGGCCTTGGGGCATTTTTGCGCTTTTTCCGGAAAATCCGGACCTTTTAGGTGGTGGTGTAGCAGCATTTGTCCCCTTTGGGCTTGTTGTCGCAGCCACGGGAGGCAAATTGCCCCACCGGGAAGGGGATTTTCGAGAACAGCTCGCAGGGGTCCTCGGCGCAGCCGGGATTGTCGCAGCATTCCTTCGTGGGGATGCTGTAATCCAGCACCGGGACCACGATCTGGGCATCCCGCTCCAATCGGATCACGGAGAACTGCCCCAGGGTCACGAACAACCGCCGCCGATCCCCGGACAGGACCAGTTCATCGTCAAACATCCCCCGGACGCAGGCGGGAATCTGGCAGGAAGTGGTCTCTTTGCACTCGCAGACCTCCCGGACGCAGGAACTCAGGACCATGGGGTCCAGGACCTCCACCACGGCGGTGGGCTTGTCGGCGCTCTGGATGGTGGCTCCGTCCGGCTCGCCCAGACGGGTGCCGCTGGTGAAGATGTGGGCGTGACTGTCCTCACCGCAGAGGGCTACCCGCTTGGAAAAGACCGCCAGGCCGTATAAAGTGGCCGGGCGGACAGCCCCGATGACTGCGTCGGCCAGGATGCGGTAGTAAAACGTCACGTCGATGCAGTAGTGGTTCCGGTCGAAGGCCACCGGCTCCACGTCGATGTAGGTGGTCATCAGCTCGGCGCAGCGGACCTTGGCGCTGGAGGCCGTGTCCAGCAGGCACTGGGACCCCTTGGTCAGATAGACCCGCAGGTCCTCGATGCAGTCCTTATCCCGGCAGGAATCGGTGATCTTCCGGGTGTGAATGGCCATCGCCCCGGGGTCGTCGCAGCGATTGGCACGCATGGTTTCAGCCATAGGAAAAACCTCCCCTAGAAATGTAGCAGCAAAAGTGCTTACAGGACAGTGTATGCTCATCCTGTCGCTTGGTGCATTTCCGGGGGAGGTATGAATTTTTGGGTTTAGTTGTAGAAGTGGTAAGCGGTGACGCTGTGGTAGGGCTGGCCCGCTTGGAAAATGGGCTGCTTCCACTCCGGATGGTTCACGCTGTCCGGGTAGTATTGGGTCTCCAAGGCCACGCCGCCGTGCTTGGGGTAGTGGACACCGTTTTTGCCCATGACGTCCAGGAAATTGCCGGAGTAAAGCTGGATGCCAAAGTGACTTAATCAAACAATTTTGCCCGGAATAACCCCATCGACTGCAATGGAAGCTACTTTGAACAAAACAGCAAAATAGCACATATTTGTGCGTTTACTGGTAATACATAACAAATAAATTAGCTTTGGATGCGAACCGTCTCTCTTTCTTGCTAATGATAATTTTACGGTTTTCTTAGAAATAGTAAAATAGAGTGTTGCAAATATATGAAAATATGATATAATACAAGTGCGACACAACTCTATATGTTTGACACTACAAGAAAGTGTGCATTTTTACTTTTGTAAAAATGCATGCTCGTTTCAGCATACTTTCTTGTGTGTCTGGAGTTGTGTCGCAGCAATCGGAGCTATGCATTTTTCGGTGCGTGGCTTCGGTCACGCACTTTTTATTTTACAAAGCCGCCCGAGGCTCAAAATCGGAGAAAGGGAGAAAAATGAAGAAAGCTTTAAAAATTGTGTTAGTCGTTGTACTTTCACTCTATTCGGTGCTATCCACAGCGATGCTTATTGGTTCCGCCAACACGCAAGCAAAATTAGAAAATGAATTGGAAACATTGCAAAATAACCCACAGAAGGCATACTTGGAATTGAAGTCTGAATATGACGAGCTGAAAGAGCAGTATAATTTGCTGCTTTCTGGGAGCAAGAATACAGACGTTTCTAAACCCGTGGTTGATAATAAGACGGCTGCCCCTGCAGCTAAGTTTAATGCTGATGAAGTTCTTCCTTTGCTTAAAGTAACAGAATATTCATATGATACCGGTTTTTGGCATTATGCCTTCTTGGTTATCGAGAATACCTCTAATTTCAATATTAAAGTGACAGCCAATGTAAAATTTTACAATGAAGCTAACGAACTTATTGGAGCACAGAGCGCAGATCAAGACGCCTTTGAGAAAGGAACGAAAATTGTCCTATACTTCATGCCTGATGAAGTATATACTAGGATGGAATATGAACTCTCGGTTCGTGAAGAAGATTTTTACGATTGCGTTGTTTCAAATTTGTCCTTCGAGAGCGTTTCTGCAAAAAATAAGGAGATTGTTTCTGTAACGAACAATGGCAGTGAGGAGGCTGACTTTGTTGAAGGCTATGCACTGTTTTTTAAGGAAGATAAAGTTGTCGGTTTTGATAGCACATACTTTATTGATGATGATGATGAATTGAAAGCCGGGAAGACAATTACAAAAGAAATTAATTGCTATGACGAATATGACTCGGTACAATTCTTTTTTACAGGTCGCAGATGAAGATATGCACAGCCGCCTCCATTACGGAGGCGGCTGTGTTATTATAGCCTGCAAATGCCGGAATGCTGGACCACATCCGAGATGGCGGAATTCTAACAGTTTAAACAAACATCGATTTTGTGTTTTGACTGTGCAACCTTGCTGGCACTTTTGTAAAGGTTGATTTTCGGTTCATCCCGCAACTCGAGGCGATAAAGGGAGGGGTCAGTTGTAGAAATGGTAAGCGGTGACGCTGTGGTAGGGCTGGCCCGCCTGGAAAATGGGCTGCTTCCACTCCGGATGGTTCACGCTGTCCGGGTAGTATTGGGTCTCCAAGGCCACGCCGCCGTGCTTGGGGTAGTGGACGCCGTTTTTGCCCATGACGTCCAGGAAATTGCCGGAGTAAAGCTGGATGCCGGGACAGTCGGTGGTGACGGCCATGGTCCGGCCGGAATGGGGGTCCTTCAGAATGGCTGCCGGATTGCAGAACACCTCAAAATTATGGTCATAGCCGTGCTGCAAAAGAAGAGCCTCGTAATCTTCGTTCAGGTCCCGGCCGATGGACTTGGGAGTCCGGAAGTCCATGGGGGTCCCCACCACGCTGCGCATTTCCCCTGTGGGGATGCTGGCGGCGTCGTCCGGCAGGAAATGCCGGGCGGCCATGGTCAGCTCCTGGTCCATGCAAAGCTCGCTTCTCTCGTGACCGGCCATGTTGAAATAGCTGTGATTGGTCATGTTGAACACCGTGGGCTGGTCGCAGATGCCGTCATAGGTGATGACCAGGGTGGCCTCCGGGGTCAGGGCGTAGCACACATGGATGTCCGCATTGCCGGGGAAGCCCTGGTCGCCGCAAGGGCTTTCCAGATGGAAGCGGATGGTGTGCTCGGTGTATTCCTCCACCCGCCACATCCGCTTGAAGAAGAAGTCCGGGCCGCTGTGCAGGTTGTTGGGCCCCTCCGTGGCTGTCAGCTGCACGCTGCGGCCTGCCAAGGGAAAGGCAGCGTTGTGAATCCGGTTGGCGTTGCGGCCCACAGTGGCCCCCAGGCAGCCATCGTGGTCGGCGTATTCCTCCGCCGTGTCGTAGCCCAGCACCACGTCGGCCAGGTCGCCATGCTTATCCGGCACCCACAGCTGCACCAGAGTGGCCCCGAAATCCGACACCTTCGCAGTCACACCACCGCCGGTGATGGTGTAAAGATGGGCAAGACTGCCCCCCGGCGTTTTTCCAAAAATCGTTGTCTCCATGATAATCCCGCCTTTTCCCGCCCGAAAACCCGTGACCGGTCAGGCGGAGCTTTTCCTGCATTATACAACAGAATCTCCTGCATTTCAACCGTTCCGGTCCCCATCCGGCGGAATTTCCGGAACTTTTCTTTCCGCCGGACGAAAAGCCCAAAGCCCCCGGAACCGGAACAAAACAGCGTCCCTCAGAATTCCTACAAGATATAGCGATTCGCTATTGACAAAACCACAATATCTAGTATAATAGTCCATGCACGGCGCAACGGGTCCAAGGGGCCTGGGAAGGTGCGCCAGAAGGGAGAGCATCTATGAAAATTATTAAGAGAAACGGTGCAGAAGTCGTTTTTGACATTGATAAGATCAGGATGGCCGTCACCAAGGCCAACAACGCCGTCGAAGAAAGCGTCCGCATGACGCCGCTGCAGATCAGCCGCATCGCCGAGAGCGTGGAGATTTCCTGCGAGGAAATGGGCCGCAGCCCGGCGGTGGAGGAAATTCAGGACCTGGTGGAGAAGGCCATCATGGCCCACGGCGCTTTTGAAGTGGCCAAGGAATATATTACTTACCGCTATACCCGCAGCCTCCTGCGCCAGTCCAATACCACCGACGGCCGCATCCTCAGCCTCATCGAGTGCAACAACGAGGAAGTGAAGCAGGAGAACGCCAACAAGAACCCCACGATCAACGCCGTTCAGCGGGACTACATGGCCGGTGAGGTGTCCAAGGACATCACCAAGCGCATCCTGCTGCCCCAGGAGATTGTGGCCGCCCACGAGGCGGGCATTATCCACTTCCACGACTCCGATTACTATGCCCAGCATATGCACAACTGCGACCTCATCAATCTGGAGGATATGCTCCAGAACGGCACGGTCATTTCCGGCACCCTTATCGAGAAGCCCCATTCCTTCTCCACCGCCTGTAACATTGCCACCCAGATCATCGCTCAGGTGGCCTCCAACCAGTACGGCGGCCAGTCCATCAGCCTGACCCACCTGGCTCCCTTCGTACAGGTGAGCCGGGAGAAGATCCGCCGGGCCGTGGACCAGGAAATGAAGGTCTTTGGGGTTACTCCAAGTGAGGAGCAAATTTCCCGTGTGGTGGAGGAGCGGCTCCGGGATGAAGTCCGCCGGGGCGTGCAGACCATCCAGTATCAGGTGGTCACCCTGATGACCACCAACGGCCAGGCCCCGTTTATCACCGTGTTCATGTACCTGAACGAGGCCCGGAACGACCAGGAGAAGAAGGACCTGGCCCTCATCATCGAAGAAATGCTCCGCCAGCGCTACCAGGGCGTGAAGAACGAAAGCGGCGTGTGGATCACCCCCGCCTTCCCCAAGCTCATTTACGTGCTGGAGGAGGACAATGTTACCGAGGGGACCCCCTACTGGTATCTGACCCGGCTGGCGGCCCAGTGCACCGCCAAGCGGATGGTGCCGGACTACATCAGCGAGAAGAAAATGCGGGAGTACAAGCTGTCCAAGGGCGAGACCGCCGGTCACGGCGACGTGTACACCTGCATGGGCTGCCGGTCCTTCCTGACCCCGGACCGGTCCGGCAACGGCTGGGACAACATCGCCAACGCCAAGAATTATGAGCCGGGGAAGCCCAAATATTATGGCCGGTTCAATCAGGGCGTGGTCACCATCAACCTGCCGGACGTGGCCCTGTCCTCCGGACGGGACATGGACAAGTTCTGGAATATTTTTGAGGAGCGGCTGGAGCTGTGCCACCGGGCCCTCCGGTGCCGCCATGACCGGCTGAAGGGCACACTGTCTGATGCGGCCCCCATCCTCTGGCAGTACGGCGCCCTGGCCCGTCTGGAGAAGGGCGAACCCATCGACAAGCTGCTCTACGGCGGCTATTCCACCATTTCCCTGGGCTATGCGGGCCTTTATGAGTGCGTCCGCTACATGACCGGCCACTCCCACACCGACGCCGACGCCAAGCCCTTCGCCCTGAAGGTCATGCAGAAGATGAACGACAAGTGCGCCGAGTGGAAGGCGGCGGAGAACATTGACTACTCCCTCTACGGCACGCCCCTGGAATCCACCACCTACAAGTTCGCCAAGTGCCTGCAAAATCGCTTCGGCATCATCCCCGGCATCACGGACAAGAGTTATATCACCAACTCCTATCACGTCCATGTGACCGAGCAAATCGACGCCTTCACCAAGCTGGCCTTCGAGTCCGAGTTCCAGCAGCTGTCCCCCGGCGGAGCCATCAGCTATGTGGAGGTGCCGAATATGCAGAACAACATCGACGCCGTGCTCCAGGTCATGCAGTTCATTTACGACAACATCATGTACGCCGAGCTGAACACCAAGAGCGATTATTGCCAGGTCTGCGGCTTTGACGGCGAAATTGAAATTCAGGAGGACACCGATGGGAAGCTCATCTGGGTCTGCCCCCAGTGCGGCAACACGGACCAGAGCAAGATGAACGTGGCCCGGCGGACCTGCGGCTACATCGGCACCCAATACTGGAACCAGGGCCGGACGCAAGAGATCAAGGATAGAGTGTTACATCTCTAAGACGGTCAAGAGAGCCCCGGACCGTGAAAATACGGCAACAATCAGCGGCGCAGTCGAAAAAATCGGCTGCGCCGCTTGTGTTTCTGCAAAAAAGAAGCGGCAGGGGAGGGGTTCTCCCGCTGCCGCTTGCATTTTATGCCAGGTAAATGGCCTCGCAGGCCTTCATGGTCATATAGCAGTCCAGCTTGCTGACCAGCTCCCAGGGTGCGTGCATACACAGCACCGGCACGCCCGCATCCACGGTGACGATGTTCCGGTTGGCCATGTAGGCGGCCACGGTGCCGCCGCCGCCCTGGTCCACCTTGCCCAGCGTTGCGATCTGCCAGATGACCCCGGCCTTGTCCAGGGTGGAGCGCACATGGCCCATGGCCTCGGCGGAGGCATCGGAAGCGCCGCCCTTGCCCCGGCTGCCGGTGTACTTGCAGATGGCCACGCCGTAGTTCAGCTGGCTGTTGTTCCGCTTGTCGCAGGTCTCGGCGAAGTTGGGGTCGAAGGCGTTGGACACGTCGGCGGACAGGCAGAAGGAGTTGGCGAAGCAGTCCCGCAGCTCCACGCCCTGAATGGCGCACAGGCCGCCCATGAAATGCTCAAAGGCCTGGCTCTGCATACCGGAGATGCCCACGGAGCCGATCTCTTCCTTGTCGGCCAGGATGCACACGGCGGTGTGGGTGGGGGTACCCATGCTCAGCAGGGGCTCAATTTCGGCGTAAGCGCAGACCCGGTCGTCGTGGCCGTAAGCGCCCAGCAGGCTCCGGTCCAGACCCACTTCCCGGCACTTGCCGGCGGGGACGATGGTCAGCTCGGCGGACAGGAAGTCCTCCTCGATGAGGCCGTATTTCTCGTTGAGCAGCTTCATCACGTTCAGCTTCACCAAGTCGCTGCCCTCGCCCTCGATGGGCTCCGTGCCCAGGATGACGTTCAGCTGTTCCCCGGCGATGCCTTCGGCCAGGGGCTTCTTCATCTGGTCGGCGGACAGGTGAATGAGCAGGTCGGAGACCACCAGCACCGGGTCGGTGTCGTCCTCGCCGATGGTGACGGTGATGACGCTGCCGTCCTTCCGGTACACAACACCGTGAAGGGCCAGGGGCACGGTGGGCCACTGATACTTCTTGATGCCGCCGTAGTAGTGGGTCTTGAAGTAGGCAATTTCGGAATCCTCATACAAGGGATTGGGCTTCAGGTCCATCCGGGGAGAGTCCACATGGGCGGCGCAGATATTGGCACCCTCGGCAAGGCTCTTTTCGCCCATGACGGCCAGGATGATGCTCTTTTTACGGTTGACATAATAAATCTTATCGCCGGGGTTCAGGGCCATTCCTGCCACGAAGGGCTTGAAGCCGTGGTCCTCGGCGGCCTTGGCGGTCCAGGCAGTGGCCTCCCGCTCAGTCTTGCAGGCATCCATGAAGGCAGCGTAGCGCTTGCAGTAGGCCTCCATCTCGGCCCGCTGGGTTTCGTTGATGCGGGTGTAGCCGTTCTTGGGGGCAGCCAGAAGCTGGCTGCGGAGTTCGTCGGTGGTCATAAGAAAGTCTCCTTTTTATAAGAATTTTTGGAAAAAATCCAGGGATTTCCGGCGGAATTCCGCTTCGGTCCCGGTATTTTCCAGAATATAGTCGCATTTTTCCCGGAAGTAGCCGTCCTCCGGCTGGGCATCCAGCCGCATTTGAGCATAGCCCTCCGGAATACCGTCCCGGGCCATGATGCGCCGGAGCCGGTCCGCTTTCGGGGCTAAAATCCCCACGGTCACGCCGCAGAGCCGGTCCAGGCCGCTTTCAAAGAGGCCGATGGCATCGATGGCGGCAGGTGTCCCATCCTTGGGCAGTAATTCCAGGACCTTTTGCTTTACGGCGGCGTGGGTAATGGTGTTCAGGTCCGCCAAAGCAGCCGGGTCCGCAAAAACCCGGCTGCCCAGGGCCTTCCGGTCCAGTTGGCCCGCTTTTACCACGCCGGGGAACCGGCTTTCGATGGCGGCAAGCAGGGCTTTGTCGGTTTTCAGCAGGTCGTGATAGATGGCGTCGCAGTCCAGACACACGCCGCCCAGGCTATGGAGGGCCTCCAGGGCCGTGGTCTTGCCGCAGCCGGTGCCGCCGGTGATACCGAAGATCATGCCTCGGCCTCCGCATCCACGATCTGGAAGGCGGCGGCTTTTTTCAGCCGGTTCTGGACGGCGTAGGCGATGCCCCCGCCCACCGGACAGCGGGCGTATATGTGATGGACGGTGGGGCTGTCCAGCTCCCGCAGGGCGGCGAACAGTCCGGCGGACAGCGTTGCCGCATCGGCCTCGTCTCCGTAGGCCAGAGGGTCGCAGTGGGCGTACAGGGGCAGTTCTTCGTGGAAGCACAGTACCCGGTCCCCCGGCTCGAAATGCCGGTGGATGTACGCCGCCGCCTTTTCCCGGCTCCCGGCCACGATGGTCACAGGGGCCTGGGGGGCGTAATGGCGGTATTTCATGCCGGGGGCCTTCACCACGGCATCTTTATCGATCTGCGCCGTGACGGCCTTGTCCACTACCAGGTCTCCCAGGGTGTCCAGCAGCTGCTCCGGGGTGATGCCGCCGGGCCGCAGCAGCCGGGGCCGGTCCTCGGTCAGGTCGATGATGGTGGATTCCACCCCCACCCGGCAGGGGCCGCCGTCCACGATGGCCTCGATGCGGCCTGCATGGTCGGCGTACACATGGGCCGCCGTGGTTGTGGAGGGCTTGCCGGACAGATTGGCGGAGGGGGCGGCAATGGGTGTGCCGGAAAGGCGGATGATCTCCCGTGTGACGGCGTTGTCCGGGCAGCGGAGGGCCACCGTTGCAAGGCCCGCCGTGGTCTCTTTGGGGATGATGTCCCGTGCGGGCAGCACCATGGTCAGGGGACCGGGCCAGAACTTTTCCGCCAGCAGGTAGGCGCTTGCGGGAATGTCGTGGCAGAGAGCGTCCATCTGTTCCGGGCCGGTCACATGAAGAATGAGGGGATTATCCTGGGGGCGGCCCTTGGCGATGAAGATTTTGGCCACGGCATCGGGATTCAGACCGTCGGCACCCAGACCGTAAACGGTCTCCGTGGGGATGGCCACCAGTCCGCCGGAGCGGATGATGTCGGCGGCCAGGGCCGGGGTGGCCGGGTCGGCGGCGGGGAGGATTTTCGTTTCCATGTTACATCCTTCTTTGGAATCGGAAGCGGCGCAGGGGAGTGACCCGCCTGCGCCGCCGAAGAATCCCTATTATTCTGCGCTCTGGTTGGCAGACTCGATGATCTTCACGAACTTCTCAGGCACCAGGGAAGCGCCGCCGATGAGGCCGCCGTCGATGTCGGGCTGAGCCAGCAGCTCGTAAGCGTTCTTGTCGTTCATGGAGCCGCCGTACAGGATGGACACGGCACGGGCGACCTTGGAGCTGTACAGCTTGCGGACCACGGTCCGGATCTCCTCACAGACCTCCTGAGCCTGCTCGGGGGTAGCAGTCCGGCCGGTGCCGATGGCCCAGATGGGCTCGTAGGCGATGACGATCTTACGGATCTTCTCCTCAGGCACGCCCTTCAGGCCGGCCTTGATCTGCATGGCGATCCACTCGGAGGTGATGCCGGTCTCCCGCTGCTCCAGGGTCTCGCCGCAGCACATGATGGGGATGAGGCCTGCTTCCAGAGCGGCCAGCACTTTGGCGTTCACGTCCTCGTTGGTCTCGCCCATGGCCCGGCGCTCGGAGTGGCCGATGATGACGTACTTGCAGCCGGCGTCCACCAGCATATTGGTGGCGATCTCACCGGTGTAAGCGCCGGAAGGGTTGGCGTTGCAGTTCTCGGCACCGATGCCTACACGGGTCTCCCGCATGGCACGGACGGCGGCGGGGATGCAGACGGCGGGCACGCACAGGGCAATATCACACCAGCGGCCACGGGGCAGCATACCCTTCAGGGCGGTCATAAATTCCTTGGTCTCGCTGGGGGTCTTGTTCATCTTCCAGTTGCCTGCAATGATGGTCTTGCGGTACTTTCTGTTCATGGTTTCTTATCTCCTTCAAATATATGTGCATCGCACTGCGATGAAAATTGGCGAAATTCTGCCTCCCGGAGGGACTCCGGGAGGCACCGGAAATCAATCGAAAAAATTACTTGTCCTGCAGGCAGGCGATGCCGGGCAGCTCCAGGCCCTCCAGGAACTCCAGGGAAGCGCCGCCGCCGGTGGAAATGTGGGTGATTTTGTCGGCAAAGCCCAGCTGCTCGCAGGCAGCAGCGCTGTCGCCGCCGCCGACGATGGTCACGGCAGAGGAATCGGCCAGGGCCTGGGCCACGGCGATGGTGCCCTTGGCCAGGGTGGGATTCTCAAACACGCCCATGGGTCCGTTCCAGACCACGGTCTTGGCGGACTTGGCAGCCTCGGCAAACAGGGCACGGGTCTTTTCACCGATGTCCAGGCCCATCTTGTCGGCGGGGATGGCATCGGCGGACACGGTCTCCACGGCGATGTCAGCGTCAATGGGGTTCGGGAAGGAGGCAGCCACCACGGTGTCGATGGGCAGCAGCAGCTTCACGCCCTTGGCCTCGGCCTTGGCCATCATGTCCTTGCAGTAGTCGATCTTCTCGGAGTCCAGCAGGGAAGTACCCACGCTGTAACCCTTGGCAGCCAGGAAGGTGTACGCCATGCCGCCGCCGATGATGAGGGTGTCCACCTTCTCCAGCAGGTTGTTGATGACGTTCAGCTTGTCGGAGACCTTTGCGCCGCCCAGAATGGCCACGAAGGGACGCTCCGGGTCCGCCAGGGCCTTGCCCATGATGGAAACTTCCTTCTGCACCAGGAAGCCGCACACGGCGGGCAGGTAGTCAGCCACACCGGCGGTGGAGGAGTGGGCCCGGTGAGCGGTGCCGAAGGCATCGTTCACAAAGATGTCGGCCAGAGAGGCCAGCTTCTTGGAAAGCTCCGGGTCGTTCTTGGTCTCGCCCTTTTCAAAGCGGGTGTTCTCCAGCAGCATCACGTCGCCGTCCTTCAGAGCGGCGGCCTTGGCCTGGGCATCGGGACCGGCCACGTCGCTGGCCATGGTGACGGGTTTTCCCAGCAGCTCGCTGATGCGGTCAGCCACCACCTTCAGGCTCAGCTCGGGCTTGTACTCGCCCTTGGGCTTGCCCATGTGGGAGCAGAGGATGACCTTGGCTCCGTGGTTCACCAGATATTCAATGGTGGGCATGGCAGCCACGATCCGCTTGTTGGAAGTGATCTTGCCGTCCTTGGTGGGCACATTGAAATCGCAGCGGCAGAGCACACGCTTGCCGGAAACGTCAATGTCCTCAATGGACTTCTTGTTGTAGTTCATTTCATTGACCTCCATTATGTCGGGAAATTTTCCCGCATTTTACCGTGATCCTGCAAGCCGGGGAAATCCAACTGACGCAGTGCCTCGTAAACGGTGACGGCCACGCTGTTGCTGAGATTCAGACTGCGTATCCCCGGGAACATGGGGATGCGGACGGTCTCCTGCCGATGGACCTCCAGAAATTCCTCCGGAAGGCCCTTGGACTCCTTCCCGAAGAACAGGAAGCAGCCGTCGGAATAGGAAGCCTCGGTGTAACCCCTTGGGGCCTTCGTGGAAAGGCACCACATTTCCCGGACCGTATTTTTTGCGAAGAAATCCTCCAGGTTTTCATAGACCCGCACATCGACCTCCGACCAGTAATCCAATCCGGCCCGGCGGACGGCTTTTTCGGAAATGTCAAAGCCCAGGGGACGGATAAGATGCAGCACGGAATGGGTAGCGGCGCAGGTGCGGGCGATGTTCCCGCAGTTCTGGGGGATCTCCGGCTCCACCAGCACGATATTCAGCATGGCGATCACCTCGGTACTTCGGAGAAAAGACGCTCCGAATTGCTTGCCTGTAAATTATATGCCAAAGTTCCCGTAAAATCAATCCGAAAAATCGAAAAATTTCAAACTTTTTCAGATTTGCGTGCTGCACCCGGAAAAACGCTGCCATTTTCTGGAAGCGTCCCGGCAGAAAAAGCCGTCGGGATGGGGAAAGGAACGAAATTCTTTTCGGAACGATTGACAAACGCCGGGATTTGTGAGAAAATAAGTCCGTTATTTCAGAGATAAGAGGGGATATACCCAATGCGTCAATCCAGAACCCATACCTGCGGCGAGCTGCGGCTCACGGATGCAGGGAAAACCGTCACCATCGCCGGATGGATGGAAAACCTCCGGGAGGTGGGCGCAAACTTTGCCTTCCTGGTCCTGCGGGACTACTACGGCACCACACAGGTGGTCATCCAGAACGAGGAAATGATGGCCCGGGTCAAGGGCGTGAATAAGGAATCCACCCTGCAGGTGACCGGCATCGTCCGGGAGCGGGAGAGCAAGAATCCCAAGCAGGCCACCGGCGACATTGAAATCGAGCCCACCGACATTCAGGTGCTGGGCAAGTGCCGCTACAACAGCCTGCCCTTCGAGATCAACAAGTCCAAGGAGGCCGACGAGAACACCCGGCTCAAGTACCGGTTCCTGGACCTGCGGAACCCGGCGGTGAAAAAGAACATCGTCCTGCGGTGCAACGTGGTGGCCCGGCTCCGTCAGCTGATGACCCAGCAGGGCTTCCTGGAGATCACCACCCCCATCCTGACCTCCTCCTCTCCGGAGGGCGCACGGGATTACCTGGTGCCTGCCCGGAACCATCCCGGCAAGTTCTATGCCCTGCCCCAGGCTCCCCAGCAGTTCAAGCAGCTGCTGATGACCGCCGGTTTTGACAAGTATTTCCAGATCGCCCCCTGCTTCCGGGATGAGGACGCCCGGGCCGACCGGACTCCCGGCGAGTTCTATCAGCTGGATATGGAAATGGCCTTCGCCTCTCAGGAGGACGTGCTGGACACGTTGGAGACGGTGCTGGTGCCGGTCTTTGAGGAATTCGGCAAGTATAAGCGGGTGTCCCAGGCCCCCTTCCGGCATATTCCTTATAAAGAGGCCATGGAGCGCTACGGCTCCGACAAGCCCGACCTGCGTATCGACCTGGAAATTCAGGACGTGACCGACCTGGTCCAGGGCTGCGGCTTCGGACCCTTCGAGGGCAATGTGGTCAAGGCCGTGGCGGTGGAGGATTTCCACGAGACCCGGAAATGGATCGACAAGCTGGTGGCGGACGTGGAGGTCCAGACCGGCAACAAGGCCTGCTGGTTCCGGCTGGACGAGAATGGCGCTCTGGTGGGCGGCATCTCCAAGTTCCTGCCCGACTGCATCGATGGCCTGAAGGAGCGGCTGGGCCTGAAGCCCGGCAGCTTTGTGTGCATGGCGGCGGGCAAGCTGTCTGCAGCCCAAAAGACCGCCGGTGTCATCCGGGCGCTGATGGGCAAGCGCACCCCCGGCCACTTTGACGAGGAGCAGTATGCCCCGTGCTGGATCATGGACTTCCCCATGTACGAGATTGGCGAGGAATCCGGTGCGCTGGAATTCTGCCACAACCCCTTCTCCATGCCTCAGGGCGGCCTGAAAGCCCTGGAGGAGGCCGAGGGCGACACCGAGAAAATGCTTGCCATCAACGCCAACCAGTATGACCTGGTGTGCAACGGCTACGAGTCCGCCTCCGGTGCCGTCCGGAACCACGACCCGGAGATCATGGTCAAGGCCTTCGAACTGGTGGGCCTGGGCGAGGAGGACGTGAAGGCCAAGTTCCCGGCCATGTACAACGCCTTCTGCTATGGCGCACCCCCCCATGCGGGCGCTGCCCCCGGCGTGGACCGGCTCATCATGCTGCTGACCGGCGAGGAGTCCATCCGGGAGGTCATCACCTTCCCCATGAACAAGAACGCTCAGGACCTGATGATGGGCGCCCCCAGTCCTGTCGAGCAGAAGCAGCTGGACGATGTACACATCGCCCTGGCGCTGGACAAATAAGAACTTTTTCCGGGAGAAAGAGACTTTTTCTCCCGGATTTTTTGAAAAAGAGAAAGAAGGAGCCTATGCATATTCGGCAAGCGCAAGCGAAGGACGGGGCGGCCATGGATGCCCTGCTGACGGAACTCATCCGCTTTGAGGCCCAATTCGATGCCAATATGGACCCGACCCTCACCGTGGCGGACAATTACGCCCGGCTGCTGGATGAGGAAGACTGCGTGGCCTTCGTGGCGGAGGAGGATGGCCGGGTGGTGGGGTATCTGTACGGCCTGGTGTACGAACTGCCGGGGATGCTGTACCGGCCCGTGGCCCGGCTGGATGCCCTGTATGTGCAGGAGGCCCATCGGGGCAAGGGCGCAGGCAAGGCCTTGTGCCGGGCTTTTGCGGCCCTGGCCGCCGAGCGGGGAGCCGTCAAAATGGAACTGAAGGTGTTCTGCCGGAACGCCCCGGCCTTGGGGCTTTACGAGGCTCTGGGCTTCCGGGAGACGAAAAAATATATGGAACGGCCCTTGTGACGGGCCGAAAAAGGAGAAAAAGTATGGAAATTCGGGAATATACCCAATATAAAGCGGAGGAAGTTCTGCCCCTTTATGCGGCGGTGGGCTGGACCGCCTACACCCGGGACCCGGAGGCCATGGCTCGTGGTTTTCGGAATTCCCTGCTGGTCCTGGGGGCCTACGAGGGCGAGAAGCTGCTGGGGCTGGTCCGGGCGGTAGGGGACGGGGCCACCATCGTGTTCGTGCAGGACATCCTGGTGTACCCGGAGCATCAGCGCCGGGGCATTGGCAGGGCGTTGATGGAGGCGGTGCTGGACCGGTATGCCGCTGTGCGCCAGATTCAACTGACCACTGACGACACCCCAAGGACCCTGGCCTTTTACCGGTCCCTGGGCTTTCGGGAATATTCGGAGTTGGGCTGCCGGGGGTTCCTGCACGTCTGAGGGATGTTTTTTCCGCCGGGGCAGGGGAGCAAAATTTTCCGACGGCTCCCGACGGACCTTCCCCGAAAGAACGGAAAAATACCTGTTGACAACCGGGCTGCACCGTGCTATAATATCCAAGCAATCGAGAGATGCGCCCATATCGCGGAGTAGAGCAGTCGGTAGCTCGTCGGGCTCATAACCCGGAGGTCGTAGGTTCGAGTCCTGCCTCCGCAACCATAAAAATACCCGGTATTCAAGAAGAATACCGGGGTTTTTCTTGCTTTTTTACAGGAAATGAAAATGGAGCAAAAGTCATTTTGGGCCAGTGCATCCAAAAATCGCTTTCTGGGGACACCGTCCGGCGCAGCCGGGCGGGCTTTTTTATGCCTTCTTCCGGAGGAGCACGTCTGCGATGCGCTCGGAAGCTCTGACTTTATTTTCCTCGATGATGTGGGAATAGAAGTTCTCCGTGGTGTTTACGCTGGCATGGCCCAGTTGCTTCGATGGGATACGACTTTTTCCGGCGCGGTGTATCCCATTTGCCATGTCCCAAAGCTGCTCCTGATTTTGGATTCATTCTGCTGGATAGAGAACGGTCATCGGCTCGCTGTTCTCGTCCTCATCGGCAAAGGGCAGCGGCGCACCCTTGGAAAGCAAAGCGGCAAGAGAAAGCATCCGCTTACTCTTGCCGTCGCCGGGGTCGCCTTGCAGCAGTGTGACCTTGCCGAAGGGGATATAGGGATACCACAGCCAGCGCACCTCCTTTTTACTGCCGAATTGCCGATTTGCTCCCGAAACGCAGAAACGCCCAAAACCGTTTCCCGCTGTATAGTTTCGGGGCGATTTTGGGCGTTTCTTTTCGATGTGAGCGGCTTTGTTTTAGCGGCGGTTTCCTTACCGTCCGTCATTCAAAAGCCGCTGTTTGTCGCTTTCAGGTAACAAAAAAGCGCCGTATTTCTACGACGCTTTTGTCTTACTCGGAAGACGGAGCAAGGGAACGCTATTCCATTATCTGTTGTGCTTTTTCTTTCTGATGACGATTACCGTTGCAGCAATGGCTGCACCGCCGCTGATGAACAGCAATGCGATCCACAGCATAATGTTGCTGTTGTCGCCGGTCTGGGGAGTCTGCGGCAGCTTCGCCGTTACGGTGTCGGCTTTTTGGATTTCCTTTGTACCGTCCTTGTCGCTGAAATACTGATTACAGCCTTCGCAGTACCAATACTCGATATTGCCCTCGGCGGTCTTGGTCGCCGCCTTGGCGTCGATATGCTTGAGGTCGGAGTGGTTGTTTGCGTCAAGCTCTCCGTATTCCGCACCGCAGACCTCACACTTTGCCTTGTCCCTGCAGGTGGCTTTCCCGCCGGAGTGCTCAGTCAGCTTCTTGCCGCAATAATCACAATTGTGGTCTTTGTTATCGTCTGCACACTCGCTGATGATATAATCGCAGATATCACATTTGTGGTCTTTGTTTGCATCGATGCAATTCTCGGTTTCCGTGTGCGCTGCATCGTGCGCGCAGATGCGGGTGTGCGTGCCGTCCCCGTTGGACGTCCATGCGCCATAGTCATGGCCGAGCGGCTTTCCGGCTTCGAAGGTTGCTTCGCCGTCCGTTCCCTTGGAGGACAGACCGCAGACGGCGCAGGATTTGTAGTAGACTGCCTGTAGACTGCCTTTTCGGTACAGGTTGCAGCAGATTTCAAATACTGCGCCTCTGCTTTTTCGGCAGTGAAGCTGTGTGTCGTCAGCTCGCCGTATTCGCCGTCGCAGACCGTGCAGACAGCCTTGTGCGTGCAGGTCGCCGTGCCGCCGTGGCAATTCTCGGTTTCGGTGTGCGCTGCATCGTGCGCGCAGACGCGGGTGTGCGTGCCGTCCCCGTTGGACGTCCATGCGCCCCAGTCGTGATCCAGCGCATTGCCGGAGAAGAAGGTCGCCTCATCCGCCGTGCCCTCGGAGCTCAGACCGCAGACTGCACAGGACTTGTAATAGATTGCCTTTTCGGTGCAGGTCGCGGCGGATTTCAGATACTGCTCCTCGGCGGTTTCTGCCGTGAAGTCGTGTGCCGCCAGCTCGCCGTATTCGCCGTCGCAGACCGTGCAGACAGCCTTGTGCGTGCAGGTCGCCGTGCCGCCGGTGCAGCTCTTAGTCTCGGTGTGCGAGGCATCGCGCTTGCAGGTGCGCTTGTGCGTGCCGTCCCCGTTGGACGTCCATGCGCCCCAGTCATGGCCGAGCGG
>QWCN01003499.1_pt1 | contig 18110 bp, 10 predicted proteins | sample 1972711 | NCBI WGS metagenome assembly QWCN01 (sample SAMN09866707, study PRJNA288562) | Human gut metagenome isolate term1_stool, whole genome shotgun sequencing... | isolation source: gut | host: Homo sapiens | place: USA: California
AGCTACACGGCTCACTGGCGATTACCGTGACCGGACTTACACCGGCTAGTGTGGTCCAGCTTCGCTGGACACACAACGTAAATGAAAGAAAAACGGTATAAACAAATATTATTTTCTTTGTGAGCTATGGAGATAAGACTCTTTAGAGGCTTATCGGAATGCCCAGCAAACAGAAACATAATATTTCGTTTATACCGTTTTTCTTTTCATAAACCTATAAAATCACGACTTGTGAGAGGGCGCTGATATCTGCCCTTCGCAACCTGTAAAAACACTACAGAATCTGCGCTTTCTTTCACGCAAAATAAACCTGCTTTCTCTCATCCTATTTTATTTTGTAGACTCCTTAAGGACAACTTCGTATGGAAGCAATGTTCTTGTCTCCACTTCCACACCCTCGATCACATCCAATACCGTTTTACATGCAACCATGCCAAGCTCTTTCGCATCAAAAGAAAGTGATGTAATGGACGGCACATTATTTTCCAGTACGGAGCTGTTATAAAAAGATGCCACACGGATATCTTTTGGAACCTTGACATTCTTTTCACGCAGCTTTTTCAATACCCGGCTGCACACTGCATCATCCATACACAAAATACATTCTGCCTTTCGCTCGAGTACCTCTTCCACGATCTTGTCAATCACCACATGATTATCAAGATTTAAAAAAAGCATTGTCGGATCAATGACCTCACCCATTTTTTCATAAGCTTCCCGGAATCCCCGCAGACGGCTCTGTGTGACCACATGGTTCTCATCTCCGCCGATCAGTGCAATACGCTTCATTCCCTTCATTAAAATAATGGATGTAAGTTCTTTACACGCACTTTTGTGATTGTGGTCGATCTGGATCACACCTGTATAATTGGAGGAACCGATCGTCACAAATGGTACTTTTTTTTCCTGAAGATACTCAATCTGCCGGTCCTCCACAAACGTCCTCATCAGGATCACACCATCTACTTTACGGTTTGAGATAATACGCTCCAGCGAGGAGATATCGTTATTTTTACAGATGGAAAGCAGGATGTCATACTCCATAATTCCGGCGATCTCCTGAATCCCGAATAAGCATTCCTGAAAGAACGTGAGATCCACAACATCATATTCTCCCGGCATGACCACACAAAGATTATATGTTTTTGACTGCGCCAGCCCTTTGGCGATAACGTTTGGCTTATAGTCATGCTCCTCAATATATTTTAATACACGGTCTCTCGTCTCCTGCCCGATCCGTCCCTTCCCTGAAATGGCTCTTGAGACAGTGGTTTTTGAAACACCAAGTGCTTCTGCCACATCTGCGATCGTTATATTTTTCTTCTCTTCATTCCCCATAAAACCCCTTCTTTCCTCAAAGCAGTTACTTCCCCTGAATTGTGTTGTGGCTTCCTGCATCGCTCGCACTTCTGCCACAGTGTTACTTTGTCCTGCCCTGATATGCTGCGCATCCTTTGCGCAACAATATTATTATCATCCTATTTTCGAAAAAAAGCAATGACATTTTTATATATTTTCCAAACAATCTTTTTGTTTCTGCTCACTTATGCCCTGTTCCGGTAACAATTCTGTTTTTTCGTATCAACATCGGATTTACATTTGTTTTTCCTGATGCTATAATATATTTGCGCAATCGGTTGCGTTATCAAATGATGATATATAAGATCACACTGATTGTCAATATGAAAATATTTTTTGGGGGACAATATGAAAACAGACCATTTACTTTTCGGGGCAGCTTATTACTCGGAATACCTTCCATATGACCGCGTGGAAAAAGACATGGAAATGATGGAAAAGGCTGGCATGAATACGATCCGTATCGCAGAATCGACCTGGAGTACCATCGAGCCAAAAGACGGTATCTTTGATTTCACACATCTCGATAAAATGCTTGAGGCGGCTGCACGCCACCATATTTCTGTCATTGTCGGGACACCGACCTACGCCATCCCGGCATGGCTGTCAAAAAAATACCCGGACATTCTGGCTTTGACCAATAACGGTCAGAACATTTATGGTGCAAGACAGAATATGGATATCACACACGCAGGCTATCTGTTCCACTGCGAGCGGGTTATCCGCGCAATGATGGAACATATCAAAGATGTTCCGCATATCATCGGATTTCAGCTGGACAATGAGACAAAAAGCTACGGCACTGCCGGTCTGCGTGTCCAGGCAATGTTTGTCGATTATTTAAAGGAAAAATATCCGGATATCAATGAATTCAATCACGAGTTCGGGCTGGACTACTGGAGCAACCGCATCAATACATGGGAAGATTTCCCGGATGTCCGTGGCACGATCAATGAAAGCCTTGCCGCAGAATTTGCCAAATTCCAGCGTCTGCTTGTAACCAGATTTTTAACATGGCAGGCTTCGATCGTTTCCGGATACAAGCGCCCGGATCAGTTCATCACACAGAACTTCGACTACGACTGGACAGACCATTCCATCGGCTATCAGCCGGAGGTCAACCAGTACGAAGCTGCCAGATGCATGACCGTTGCCGGATGTGACATTTATCATCCTTCCCAGTCGCTTCTTACCGGGGAAGAGATTACCTTCTGCGGCAACATCTCGCGCAGCTTAAAGAAAGACAATTACCTTGTTTTAGAGACACAGGCTCAGGGAAATATTGCATGGCTTCCATATCCGGGGCAGCTCAGGCTTCAGGCCTACAGCCACATTGCAAACGGCTCCAACAGTGTCATGTACTGGCACTGGCACTCGATCCACAATGCGATTGAGAGCTATTGGAAGGGCATCCTGTCACACGATTTTTCCGAAAATGAGACTTACCGGGAAGCTGCATCCATCGGCGCAGACTGGAAGCGGATTGGCACCCACCTTAAAAACCTGCAAAAGAAAAACCGTGCTGCCATACTGCTTGACAATAACTCCCTGACCGGACTGCGTCTTTTCCCATTGAAAGACCTCGGCAATTACAGCTATAACACTGTTGCCCGCTGGCTTGGTGATGCTCTGTACCATTTAAATATCGAGTACGACATGATCTCCTCTGCGGAACGTGATTTTTCTTCCTACGGGTGCCTGATCGTGCCTGCACTTTACAGTGCTTCCGAAGATCTGCTCACCGCAATTTCTGATTATGTAAAAAACGGCGGACATCTGATCACGACGTTCCGTTCCGGTTTTTCAGATGAACAGTTAAAAATTTATGCGGATACACAGCCTCACATTTTACAGGAATGTCTTGGTATCCACTATGACCAATATACCTACCCGGTGGATGTTTCGGTAACACTGCCTGATTTTATGGCTCATCCATCCTGCTCCGGTCATGAAAATGCGGCTTCCGATGCCGGCTCGTCATGTTCCGATGAATCCTGCACAAACAGCAGCAAATGTCTGCACTGGATGGATCTTGTGACCTGTGATACCGCCACACCGCTCTTTTTCTACGATCACCCGGTCTGGAAAAAATATGCAGCTGCCACAGTCAACCAGTTTGGAAAAGGTTCGGCACTGTATCTCTCCAGCATGTTTGACGGTGCTCTTCTGGAAAAAGTTCTGGTTCATTACTTTGCCTCGCTTCCGGAAACACTTTTAGCACATCCAGAATGCCACTTTCCATTGATCATCCGGGAAGGTGTCAATGATTTTGGAAAACGGGTAAGATTTTACTTCAATTATTCCAGTGAAAAACAGACCGCCATCTGCAAAGGGATCTCTGGCACGGAATTATTGTCCGGCAGAAAAATAATGGAACAGGAAACGCTTCCGCTGGAACCATGGGGCGTGGTGATCGTGGAAGAAAATTAATTTTTCCTTCACATACACAAAATATGCCGCACGAGAAGGTATTTTTTCGTGCGGCATATTTTTTTAGTGCCATCTTATGAATTTCATTTAGAAGTGTTTATTTTTTCTGTATGCGGTTCCCATCAGCGCACAGCCAAACAGTAATAATATCACTGCTGCTGCGATCGGTGTGTTATCCGAAGTCTTCGGACTTGCGATCACACTGCCTGTTGTCTGGCTCATATCTGTGTCATTTAAGACGATGACATAATCGGATGCATGTGAGAACTTAAAGTCTACAGTACCATCTTCTTTTACCTGTGCTGCCTGATAATACTCAAACTTACCGGTTGTCTCATTATAGTAATAAAGATTTGCTATTTTTCCACTGTGGTCCGTGCCAACGGAAAGTCTCAATATTCCCTCAAAACCAAATACTCCGTCATAATTTAAGGAAAGCTGGATGGTTTCATTTCCGTCTGCCAGCGCTGTCACTTTCTGTTTTGGAATATCACTTGTTCCCACAACCAGACCAAGATCGATCGGTGCTGTCACATTACCGGTGATATCTTTTCCATTGATGATCCAGCTGGCCTGATCACTTACCTTGAAGGTTACGTTCATATCTTTTCCTTTGATACTCTCGAACACATTTGCTGGAATCTTTGTTGTCTTTAACAGGTTTACACGGATTTTACTTCCGGTTTTTGCCTTATTCACTGCCTCGATCACATTTGCAAAACTCTCCTCCTGCACGGTTACTTCTGCTACAGCCTGTTCTTCCTGTTTTGGAGTTGTCTGGACTGCAGAATTGACCTGACTGGAATTGTTTCCGGATGTCTGCTGATTTCCGTTATGATCCTCTGTTGTTTTTCCATCTGGCTTTTTATCATCTGTTGTATTATCCGGAGTCGGTTCTGTTTTTGTCTCCGCTGTCAAAACAATCGTTCCACCATCTTTTGCTGCCGGAATGGTAACAGAAACGTTCCGGTCAGCAGAAACAGTGTAAGTTTTTCCATCATAAAGGTTTTTAAGAACTGTTCCGGCACTCTCTGCTACCGGGATCACTACTTCTTTCTCTGCCTCTTTCACATTCATTCCTACATATAAGGTGTTGTTTCCATAACTTCTGCTGATCACTTCATAGCCATCTGCGTCGGAAACTGCAACTGTGCTTCTGTTTCCTCTTGCAAATACATCTGTGTACGCATTGCGGATTGCAAGCATTGTCTTGTAGTGGTTGTAAATACTGTTGCTGTCTGCTTTCTGTTTTTCCAGCTCTGTCCAGTCAAAGTCGCGGCGGTTTGTCTGGAGCGGCCAGTTGTTGGCTCCACCCTGTCCAATCTCCTCTCCATAATAGAGCACCGGCTGACCTTTTGCGGTAATCTGAAGTGTTGCTGCCACTTTCATCAGGTTGTAAGCTTCTTCTTCGCTGATTTTGCTCTCATTTACAAGTTTATACTGCAGAGTGTCCTCATCATGGCTGCTCAAAAAGCTTCCCATGACAGAGGTGTTGTTGATCGCATTGTTTCTCTTCTGCAGTGAATTTTCCACGCTGGAAATATTTCCTGTCACAAAGTTCTGTGCAAAATCGTTGAAATCAAAATCAAGAAGTGCATCCATCGTTCCGGTTCCTAATTCTCCTGCATTGTTGGCATATCCTGCACCGGAATACTCTCCTATCATTTTAAAATCAGGATTTACTTTGGTCAGGGAATTTTTAAATGCTGCCCATGTCGTTGTCTCTACATGTTTTACAGTATCCACACGATAATAGTCAATATTGTATTTTGACATCCACTCGGTCTGCCATGCAACAAGCTGGTCTGTCACTGCTTTGTTTTCCGTCACAAAATCAGGCAGATCTGACAATGAATCATATTTATCATCACCACTGATCGTGTTGCTGGAGTCACGGATCATGGAAATACTGTTTCCATCTGCATCTGTTAAAATGCTGTTAAAGTAATCTTCTCTACCGTATCCTGCATGGTTTAATACTACGTCCACCATGATTTTCATTCCCTTGCTGTGAGCGGCATCCAGTAATGCTTTGAACTGCTGCTCTTTTCCAAGATGTTTGTTTAACTTTGTGAAATCACTTGCCCAGTAACCATGATAGCCATAGGTAGCGGTATCTGTCTCATTATCATGCTGATCCTCTGTGATATTTTCTACGATCGGAGTGATCCAGATTGTGTTCACACCCAGATCTTTTAAATAATCCAGTTTCTGGTTTAATCCGGCAAAATCTCCACCGTGATAGCTGGAACCGCCTTTTTCGCCAATATTGTAATCGCCCACTCCATATGCGTTATTATTTTCTGCATCTCCGTCAAAGAAACGGTCTGTCACTGCAAAATAAATCACTGCTTCATCCCAGTCAAAATCTCCGGCACTTTTTTTGCGCTCTGTGACGGTAACATTTGTCGCTGTTGTATATACATTTCCATAAATATCTTTCACTGTGACAGGAATCGTTTTTTCTCCTGCGGCTACCGTATTCAGGCAGGAGATTGTTCCTTCCATGAGTGTCGGATCAATCGCAAATTCCCTGTTTAATCCTAATTCACTCAAATCGGCTGTGATTGCAGCAATTTCAGATGTTTCAAGACCTTCTCCGTCTTTTGCAGTCAATTTTACGGATAACACATTGTTGTCATTGTAATCCATTGCATACTGTGATAAAGAAGCCGTTACGCTCACATTTGCTTTTTTGAAGTGGCATACGCTGCATTCTTTTCCGCTGTAATCAGCTTTTTCACTGTTAAATGCATCTAATTCCCCAGTGCCGTCTACCACATAATAGTAATAGTAATCACCAGTGGAAACGCCAGTGAAATCGTATCCAAAGCGGTCATTTGCTGCATCATAAGTCATCGGGCAGGTCTGTCCGTTGACAACAACACTGACTTTGCCGTCTAAAGAAGCAAGATTATTTTTTGCTGCCAGTGCATCGTTTCTGTAGTAAAAATGGATCGTATCATTAGCTCCATCCATCTCGTAACCTGCGTTGTATGGCAATACCTCTGTGATTCCCTCTCCCTGCGTAAACACTGCTTTGACCAGTGACTGTCCTGCCGGAATCGTCACATAATGATCTCCGCCGTCTTTGTTTGCCCACTCATTGTCAGCAGTACTTTGTCTCATACAGAAAGATAACATCAGATCTGCCTGTGAATCTTTTACCGGAATTTTGGCAACCATTTTGCCATTGATATCTTCAAAGTCTATCGTAACTTTGTCTCCGAATCCACTGTTCCAGGTAAAAATGTTCCAGCCCTCATAATCCTTTGCCGGTCTGTTGTACTCGATCATGATGCTGCGTGATTTTGGCTTAACCAGTTCCGGAAGTGTTGTGTACGCCTGATTGCTGTTGGATACAATGTAGAGTGTGACGTTTTCTGTTTTATCTTCATGATTGTAGTAAATATTTCCTGTCTTTAAATCGCCATTCCATGTTCCAAAACTTCTTGCTATAATTCCAAGCTTCGTATAAGGAACTTTTAAGTCTGCCTTTAACCAGGTATTTCCGTCCTCTAATTTTTCTGTAGAAGAAAATTGTGTAACAGCACCCGGCGCTCCATCCTCCTCCCAGATCCAAAGATCAGACGCATCCGTTGCCATATGTTTTTCATTAAAATCATAGAAATAAATTGTGTAATGATATAACTTTTCTGTTACATGAACCACAAAATCAGACGTTTCCCCACTTGCTGTTTTTGCAGTCAGTTCTACGTTCTGTCCTGTATAGCCGTTTCCAATTGTAATTTTGTTTCCGTTTAATGTAATGTTTTGATCCGGTGTTTTTAAACTGTAGGTAACTGCCGTTTCACTGCTTGTTCCATCTTCGTTCCATAATGTCAGTTTTTCCGGAAGTGCTGTCTCGTTTGCTTTTGTAGCGTTCGCTTCTCCGTCAACCAGTCCCGGAACGATCAAAACACTGTTTGTTCCACTTACCCTGTTATTTGCCGGATCTGAAAACGATACATCCCAGGTTTTATTTAATGCAAATTTGTATTCATATTTTCCGGGTGCAATGGTAAATGTTCCAGACCACATACCTGCCGTCTCATCTTTTTTAAGTTCCCAATCAGATGAATCCAGTTTCCAATCATTCATTCCTCCCGGAACCGTAACAGATGCTGCATCTCCTGTTTTTTCAACCGGGACACGGAAAGTTACCTTGCGTCCTTTTACCTCCGGGCTTACATATCCTGCTTCTTTATATTCGATCAGAGTTTCGGATTTGTCAGCATCTTTGTACCATTTCATGCCACCCTTTCCATCTCTTAAATAATAAATGGAGGTATCTGTGGTGATGGCATTGATGGCTGCTAAAATACCAGCCTCTGCCAGATGAAGTTCCTGCGAATCAGCTTCACTATTGATAATCTGCAAACCAGATAAAGTAACTGCCTGCACCTTTACATAATACAAATTTGTCTCTGTATCCAGTGCCATTTTATCATGATTCTCATTCCAGGCTTTTATCATTGTCTGTCCTGCATTATTATTATCAATTTTTACATCTGCTCCCCATGCATTGAATGCTGGCTGAGTCCAACCATCTGGATTATCAAAATAAATTGTGATCACTGGAGCTTCTGAAAGCTCAGGTACTTTTTCCGTACCTTCTTTATTTACGTATGCAACATATTTACTTACCGTGCTGTCCCATAAAAAATAAATATCTGTTGCTTTCTCGCCTGTATACTGTGTCATTTTACCAGCATCAGAGGTCTGTGCAGAATGACTTGGAGACTTTAAATCAAGAAACTGAAATCCAGTAAAGGTACCTTTTACAGAAAGTGTATATTCTTCTATTTCTGTACTGCCACTTTCCACTTTTGTCATGGAATAACCCATATCTCCCTGACCCCAACCTTCAATCTGTTCGCCATTTTCTCCGTTCGTATTGCCCGTCACTGTTGCTGTTCCACCCCAGAACTGTATTGCCGGCGTTGTCCAACCCCAATTTGACGGCATCATAAAGTGGATCGTCAGATTCTTTTCTGTCTCCGCTGCCTGAACCGTACTGTTTCCGCCGCCAAGCGCCGGAACCATTGTTACTACCATTGCAAGCACTAGCAGAAAACACAGTACTCTGCTTGCAATGCTTTGCCTCTTTTGAAAGCTTTTCGTTAACTTTCTCATTCTTCCTTCTCCTTTTTCTCCCCTACTTGCATGTGATTATATCATAATCCCCCTCTTCACATGTTTTCGTTTTTTTTCGCATTTCTATTGTATTCTAAAATATTGTATTATTCTATACGTAATAAATCCCGAAATCTCGTCCAAATTTTTGTGGATTTTAACCAATTAAATTGCAAAATTGCACAGTATTCCATTTTCAGGCAAAAAAATAGAACCATCATTCAAAGTTTTCTCTGAATTCTGGTTCTGTTTTTTCGAAAATATTATTGTCTACTGTGCCACAGTTCCATCCGTCGTCTGCGCTGCAGGATCTGCAGGAGCAACTGCTGAGCCATCTGCAGGGGCTGTTTGATCTGCCGCAGGCTGCTGTGCAGCCGCTGCTGCGCCACTCTTTAAGGCTGCCAGTGCCGCCTCATCATCCACAAGTGTCTGATAATTGGTAACATAACTCTTTGCTGTATCCGATAACGCATCGTATGCTGCTCTTGCTGCCACGATAACAGGTTCACTTTCTAATGTAACAGTTCCGATACTGTTGATCGTATTTACAACCGCAGCTGCCTCTTTCCGTTTCACAGTATCACTTTCTGTTCCCGGAAGGTTATAAACAAGGACGCAGTATCCTTTGTCGATTGTCTCATAGATTTTCTTGGCTGCCGAATATGGAAGGTTGATACATCCATGAGAACCTCTTGTCTTATAAATATCTCCTCCAAAAGCTTTTCTGGAAGTCAGGTCATGCATTCCGATGTCGCCGTTAAATGGCATCCAATATGTAACAGGAGTTTCATAATCCGGTCCACGTAAAACAGCATTCAATGTTTTATAGGTAAGCATAAATGCTCCGCCTGGTGTTGCGTGCCCTTTTGCGACATTTCCGGATACAAAATCAGACTCTGTCACAAGCACACCATCTTTATAAAGGAACAAATGCTGTGCAGTAAGGTTAATCTCCACATAGGAATTACCGTAATCATTTTCGCCATGGCTGTTCGCAGTCTGGGAATAAACCGGTTCACGTTCCACTTTTTTTCCGGCTTTCAGATCATCTAAAATCTGTGCCACTTCCTCGGAATTGTTGATTTTCCATCCATAAGGTCCATTGGAGATCGTCACAGTGGAACCATAAGATGTTTTCAACTCTTTCGGTTTATAACAGGTATTATATTTACTTGCAAGCTCCTTTACAAAGGAAAGAACACCTTCCTCGTCCACCACAAGATTTAAATCATCGTCCACGGAAAGCCACTCGGAAATACGCTCCCCATCCAGCACTTCTTTTGCAACGTCAAAATCATAAGTGATCGTAGTTCCCACATAGCTGTTCATCTCATCAATGACTGCCAACAGTTTTTCATTATCGTCTTCAACCTTCGGCTTCACATAACAGTCTGCCTCATCCAGATCAAGTTCATCTGCGAGAACTAAAATGGAATCCTCCACCGCTTTTTTGAATGCACTTTTATCAATGGTCGTACCATAATCTGCCGGAACTAAAGAATATCCATCTGCTGTGTACGCTGAAACCGTTGCATCCACGGGTTCACGCTGTGCACCAGCCTGCATACAGTTTAACGCCTGAAGCTCGCTGTCCAATGCATTCTCATCAAATGTCACAACCTTAGCCAGTTCCAGATTCTCATGTTTAAACAGTGTAACCACCCATGCGAAACCATTCTGTCCATTCAATAATTCTTCCACTTCGCCATTGAACACCGGTGCAATTTGAATAGCATCTCCTGCAATGCTTTCCTGTCCCTCCTCACGTTCCACGAGATTCAGCACATAGCTGTCAATCTCCTCTGTGATGAGCTGCTCCATCTTTTCTACCGACTTACCACCGGCTTTTATTCCATCGATGGTCGTACCAAAGCAGAAATGGCTCTGGAAAAAGATTCCAAATCCAACATAAACAACAGCCAGACATGCCACGACAATTCCAATCGTCATAAAAATCTTCTTTTTGTCTCTGGATTTTACTGCCGTATTTGCCTGTGTCAGATCCTTTTTTTCTTTTTTCATAATTTTTCCTCTCACTCTTTTGTAGCTTATTCAAAAAGACGTATCAATATGCGCCTATTTTCAGCAAAACCATACTCTATTATAGGTAGAAAAAGGGCTTTGTCAACAATTTGCGGCAATCGTAATATTTGCGTAATGAATTTGTTTCAATTCGTAACAATGATGGTAAAATTTTTCTTCTGAAATTGTTTGTAAGGTTGCACAAAAACCAGACATTTACCTTAAGAAATCTTTAAATATTCAATAATCTTTCTTAAAAAAAGAGAAAGGGAATTGTTTCCTAAAAATCACTATGTTATAATCGCACAATGTAAGGAAAAAGAATTTATTTTTTATAAAAATGTGTTAGGAAGGTGATATTTTGAAGACAGATATGAAAAGCAGACTCAATGCTTTTATCGAGAAAAACAGACATGGTTTTTTGCTTCTTTATTTTTGTATCTATTTTCCATGGTTTCATCATCTGGAACGAACTGTGACCACACATTTTCATGTGATCCATACCGCATTGGATGACATGATCCCATTCTGTGAATACTTTATTGTTCCTTATCTTTTATGGTTTGGATATGTCGCATGGGCAGTCGGATATTTTTATCTCAAAAATAAAGATGAATATTTTAAACTCTGTGCAATGCTTTTTACCGGAATGACCGTTTTCCTTGTGATTTCAACGATCTATCCAAATGGTCATTATTTAAGACCGGCTTACTTTGAGCATAACAATATTTTTATCCAGTTAGTCAAATGGCTGTACGCAACGGATACCCCGACGAATCTGTTTCCGAGTGTCCATGTGTTCAACTCCATTGCGGTCAATATTGCGGTGTGGCATAGTGATAATTTCAAAAAAAATAAAGCTGTCCGCTATGGTTCCGCAGTTTTAATGGTACTTATTATTTTATCCACAATGTTTTTAAAACAGCACTCTGTTTTCGACGTTGTGACTGGAATGGTACTCGCAGTGTTTATGTATTCTGTTGTTTATACAACAAACTGGGCTGCTGTCACCGCTGCAAAACCGGTGCGCAAACCAAGACGAATTTAAAAATTACTGTAAAGTTAAAAGGACATAGTTCTTTCCTGTATTCAGGATAAGAACTATGTCCTTTTTGTTTTCCTATGTATTACCATAGCTTCAATAACTGGATTCCTGTTTTCATAACTTTATACTTCACATCCTCAAGTTCTGCTGCAGCATTTTTCAGCTCCTTGCGGATTTCAATATGCTGCGGGCAATGCTTCTCACACTTTCCACAGGAAATACACTGGGATGCACTGCTCGTATCTTTTCGAAATGCAGTACACTGCAGGTAATCTCTTCTTCCCGATTTTTTTCCTTCGGAATACATCGCATTATAACAGCGGAATGTACCCGGAATATCCACTCCTTTTGGGCATGGCATGCAGTAACCACATCCTGTACATCCCACTTTTACATTTTTCTTAATCTCATCTTTTACCTTTTCGATCAGCTCCCGGTCGGATGGTGTGAGACATCCCACCAGTGACTCGCTGGCAGTTTTTACATTCTGTTCCACCATCTCCATGGAATTCATGCCGGAGAGCACACAGGTCACTTCCGGCTGGTCGTAAAGCCATTTCAACGCAAGTTCTGCCGGAGTGCGATGTTTTTCATCCCTGCGGAATAACTCTTTCGCAGATTCCGGGAGAAGGTTCACCAGACGTCCGCCACGAAGCGGCTCCATGATAATAACCGGAAGTCCTTTCCGGTTCGCATAACGCAGTCCTTCCACACCAGCCTGAGAATGTTCATCCATATAATTGTACTGGATCTGACAGAAATCCCAGTCGTAAGCATCTACTAACTGACAGAACATCGCGGAATTACCGTGATAGGAAAATCCGATCTGCCGAATCTGCCCGGACGCTTTCTTCTCCCTGATCCACTCTTCCATCCCCAGTTTTTTCAATTTCTCCCAGGTTGGAATGTCCGTCAGCATATGCATGAGGTAATAATCAATGTAATCGGTCTGCAGGCGGCGCAGTTCCTCCTGAAACATTTTTTCCACGCCATCGATCGACTTGATCAGATAATGCGGAAGCTTTGTGGCAAGGTTGATTTTCTCCCTGCAATGATTCCGGTGTAAAATTTCTCCCACTGCCACTTCATTTCCGGCATACACGTAGGCAGTGTCAAAATAATTGACCCCCGCCTCAATTGCCGCCATCACTTCTTTTTCTGCTTTGTCAAGGTCTGCGCTGTTCCCCTTTTTCGTAAAACGCATACAGCCGTAGCCCAGCGCAGAAATATCGTTTCCATATTTATCTTTCCGATATTGCATGCTGCTATCTCCTCTCGGTGTTTAATGCCTCCAGTTCTTCCATCCAGATCCGTGCAGACGCATCCGAAGGCATACGCAGATCTCCGCGCGGAGAGACAGCAACGCTTCCGACTTTTGGTCCATCCGGCAGGCAGGAACGTTTGAACTGCTGTGCAAAAAATCTGCGGTAAAAAGTTTTTAACCATTTCAAAATGGTTTCATCATCATAAGTTCCCGCAAAACCAACTTTCGCCAGACGGTAAATCTTTGCCGGCGCATAGCCAAGACGGAGCATATGATACAGATAAAAATCATGTAATTCGTAAGGTCCGACCAAATCTTCGGTCTTCTGGGAAATCTTCCCATCCTCCGGCGGCAAAAGTTCCGGTGAAACCGGTGTATCCAAAACATCGAGAAGAACCGCTTCTAACGCTTCATCACCACAGGTATCCGCGTAATACCGGACAAGATGGCGGACCAGTGTCTTTGGCACAGACGCATTCACCGCATACATGGACATATGATCTCCGTTGTAAGTCGCCCAGCCGAGTGCCAGCTCCGACAGATCGCCTGTGCCGATGACCATACCACCGGTCTTATTTGCAATGTCCATAAGAATCTGGGTTCTCTCACGTGCCTGTCCATTCTCGTAAGTCACATCGTGCACTTTCGGATCCTGTCCGATATCCCGGAAATGGATATTGACCGCATCCTTGATACTGACTTCCATAAAATCCGCATTGAGACATTTGATGAGGCTCACCGCATTATCGTAAGTACGATCCGTTGTTCCGAATCCCGGCATTGTCACAGCCTTAATATTTTTATGATCCATGCCGAGCAGATCAAATGCACGCACCGTCACAAGCAATGCCAGTGTAGAATCCAATCCACCGGAGATACCGATCACGGCAGATTTGCAGTGTGTGTGCTCCAGACGTTTTTTCAGTCCCATCGCCTGAATGGATAAAATCTCATCACAGCGGCGCTCTCTGTCTGCCTTGCTGCCCGGAACAAACGGCATTGGATCGATATACCGGGTCAGTTCCGTATCTTCTATTTTCAATGCAAACGGAATTTCCGTGTAACCGTCCATTCTGGTTTCAAATGTAGTCATTCTGCGGCGCTCTGCATTCAGACGCAGAACATCGATCTCCGAATAAACCGTTTCATTTGCAAACCGCTTTGCTTTCTTTAAAACCCTTCCATTTTCCGCAATGATATTGTGCGCAGAATAGACGACATCCTGCGTGGATTCCCCATCTCCGGCACTCGCATAAATATAGCCGCACAGAAGCCTTGCGGACTGTCCGCCAACCAGCTCCTCGCGGTAAATGTCTTTTCCGGTCGTCTCATCCGATGCTGACAGATTGACAATGACATCCGCACCGTTTAACGCATGACGGATACTCGGCGGTTCCGGTGTCCAGAGATCCTCGCAGAGTTCCACACCGATTTTCAGTTCCGGCATGGTCTGACAGGTAAATAATAACTTTTTGCCCATTGGAACCACTTCTTCTCCAAGATTTACCTGCACCGTTTCATCCATTCCTCTTGTAAAATGTCTCGCCTCGTAAAATTCATTGTAATTTGGCAGATATGTTTTCGGCACAAAACCAAGCACTTTTCCATTGCTCACAGCGGCAGCCACATTATAAAGCTTTCCGTTGTATTCGAGTGGAAGTCCCACAAACACGATGCAATCCAATGCAAAGGTAAACGCAGCGATCTCAAGGAGCGACTGTCTTGCTTCACGCAGCATTTTTTCCTGTAAAAACAGATCACTGCATGTATAACCCGTAATACAAAGTTCCGGGAGTACAATGATCTTTGCCCCTTCCTTCTCTGCCTTTTTAATCTCTGCGCAGATTAATGCGGTGTTCTCTTTCGTATCCGCAACTACAATTTTCGGGGTGACGGCTGCCACCTTGACAAATCCCTGTTTCACTACTTTCTCATCTCCTTCAGTTCGTCCACTTCAAAATGATATGCCTTGTTACAGAACTGGCATTTTACTTCAATCGCTTCACCATCGTTGATAATATCGTCTAAATCTTTTTTGCTCAAGGTTGAGATTGCACGGGAAACGCGCTCTTTGGAGCAGTCACACTGGAATGCTGCCGGAAGTGTATCCGTGATCTCAAGTCCAAAATCGCCCAGAATGATCTCTAAAATCTGCTCCGGTGTGTTCCCCTCTTCCAACATCTCAGTCACAGACGCAATCTCACTGATTTTTTTCTCCAATGCATCCACAACTTCATCCGGGGTAAATGGCATCAGCTGAATGATAAATCCACCTGCCTGCTTTACAGAACCGTCCACATCTACTAAAACGCCCAGTCCTACTGCGGAAGGAACCTGTTCCGAAGTTGCAAAATAATAGGTTAAATCCTCTGCGATCTCTCCGGTCTGAAGTGCGATCTGTCCCACATAAGGCTCTTTTAAGCCCATATCCTTGATCACACTCATGACACCAAGTCCAAGTGCCCCGCCTACGTCTAATTTGCCCAATGCATTCGGTGGCAGTTCCACATCTGCCACTCTCGGAAATCCCTTGACATGTCCTGCGGAATCCGCTGTCACGGTCAGTCCCTGCGCCGGTCCCTGACACTGGATCTGTACTGTGAGAAGATCCTTCTCACCCTTCATCATGGTTCCCATCATGGCCGCACCAGATAATAATCTACCCAGAGCTGCTGTGATCACCGGACTTGTGTTATGGTCTTTTCTTGCCTCTTCCACAATGTTTTTGGATGTGATCGCAAATGCGCGGATGGAATGATCTGCCGCAGTTGCTCTTACAATATAATCGTTCATGTTTTTCCTCTTTTCCTGTTATTTTATATTAGGCAAGTGCCTGTTCTGTTATATCATATTCCTTAAATCACCTTCGGTCTTGCAATGATATACATGCGCTCACTCTCTGCCGTCACCGGATCATGGGTAAACGCGTCATACGCTGCCACAAACTCCATGCCTGCCTGCAAAAGCAGCTCTTTCACCTGCTCTAATTCGTAGGCTTTCTGATAATGAAGTTCCTCGTATTTCCGATAGAGGTCACTTTCCTCCCGGATAAAAAGCGTCAGGTCATACTCATTGACCATCTCATCCTCATAAAAATAGTTTTCCCAGATGAAACTGCTCTCTTCCCGGTTTTCACTGATGGTGCATTCTCCCATCAGATCCCGGTATTTATGCACGGTGTTCAAATCAAAAATAAACACACCGTCCTCTGCGAGATATTCTTTTACCAGTTCAAATACTTTTTTCAGATCTTCCGGTTCCAAAATATAGTTCATCGAATCGCAGACACTTACAATTGCCCGGATATTTCCAAACAATTCCAGCTCCCGCATATCCTGAAGAAGATATAAAATATCATTCCGCTCTTCTTCCTCCTGGCGCTCTCCTGCGATCTCTAACATTTCGGCAGAATTGTCCACTCCCACCATATCATAGCCTGCATCTGCCAAAAGCCTTGTCATTTTTCCGGTACCACAGCCGAGTTCCACCACGGTGCCATCTGTCACCTGATACTCCTTTAACAGACTGATAAGATATCTGCTCCACTCCTCATAAGGTACATTATCCATAAAAAGATCATATACCTGTGCAAAACTGCTGTATGCTTCCAATGTTTTCTCTCCTTGATTATTTTTTCACGAACCTTTATACTACTAGAGAAGCAAGATCCAATATTCTTAAGGTTTTTTCCTTTTGATATCCCGATAGTATAAAGCGAGGTTTTTTATGCCCGAGAATTACGACCATTATATCACAAAAAATATAAAAGCATTATATAAACGGCGACTTTTTTCACCAATTGTATATCTGATCATCGTGATCGTACTATGGCATGTATTTTCACTGACGGATCTTTTATTTCCGGTGCAGCTGACGGATGATGTTACGCTGGAATCTGCCTACCGGAATGACGCTGCCAACATGCATACCACACTGACAGATTTAAAATTCACAGGATACACCCGAAATAACTTTTCCGGGACTTCCGGTTATTATTATTACACGATCCGGAATGATGAATGTATCATCGTACTGCTTTCTCCTTCCACCTGTGAAGAGGGACTTCCTTTCATTGACGAGGTAACATTTACCGGGAAGATCAAAAAGTCCACTGTTTCTTTCCAGTCACTTTTAAAAAATATGTCGGACGATCTCGGCTGGACAGAAAGTGGAATCACAAGCAAAGTTTCCGGATATTACATCAGTGAACCGGATTATAATCGTACCATAAATACGATCCTTTTTACAGTCATATTTGGCACCAGTATTTATGCGATCCTCTGTATCGTACTCTATATCCTGTTTATTTTCTTCCCGGTACTCTCTCCCTGCTGCCAGGATCTCGCCTTGTTCGGCAATCCGAAAAAGCTGTTAGATCAGGCGGAGGAGGAACTTGCAACGCTGCCCCAGCTTGCAACGGAAGATATGTTTATCACAGAACACTTTTTTATTGAGACATCCGTTTACGGAAATGCGATCATCCCGATCGACCAGATCATATGGATTTATAAGTACTCCACACTCCATAAGTTTTTCTGGTATCATTTCAGTATTTCCTACACACTGCATATCAGTGCCAACAGGCATTTGTATATCCAGTGCCCGAAGAATATAAAATCCGATATTGATGGTATCATGGATTACCTTGCGGAGGCAAATCATAACATTCTGGTCGGATTCAATGAGAAAAACCGGCTGGAAGTACAGAAAATACAGGGAACGCCAATGAACTTTGAGAAATTTATCGCCTTCCTAAAAAAGCGGATTTGATGTCAACCGGAGTTTAACTTACGTAGTGTCGCAGATTTTGTGGTGCTTTTATGGGTTGTGAAGGGCAGATATAAGCGCCCTCTC
>QWCN01005126.1_pt1 | contig 18071 bp, 15 predicted proteins | sample 1972711 | NCBI WGS metagenome assembly QWCN01 (sample SAMN09866707, study PRJNA288562) | Human gut metagenome isolate term1_stool, whole genome shotgun sequencing... | isolation source: gut | host: Homo sapiens | place: USA: California
AGGTATTGGATTTTACGGATCAGGTCAGCCTATATATGGATGCGTGTGATGTTCTTTTTACCAAGCCGGGCGGCTTGACCAGCACGGAGGCCGCAGCAAAGCGTGTGGCAATGATCCATACGGCGCCGATTCCGGGCTGTGAAACAATCAATGCGGAATTTTTTGCTTCGCGCGGGATGTCGGTTCGCTGTATGACGGCGGAGGATGCGGTGGAGAGCGGCATTCGTTTGGCGGAGGATCCGCTTCGCAGAGAGGCAATGCGCCTGGCGCAGGAGAGGGAGATTAACGCTTTTGCGGCGCGGGATATTGTTGATGAGGTATTGCGCACAGAATGATGTGGGGAGGAATCCGAAATGTATTGGACGGCTGCGGCTTATATTCTGGCGGGATATGTAAGCGGCGGTATTTTATACAGCTCGCTTATGCCGAAACTGATTAAGCATATTGACATTGTTGAGCAAAGCGACGACCATAATCCGGGAACGGCCAACGCCGTGAAGCTGGCGGGCCGGCCGATCGGTCTGCTTTGTTTAGCTCTGGATGTGCTCAAGGGTGCGGTTCCTGTTGCGTTTGCGCTGCGGGCTGTGGGAACGGATACGCTGCTGTTTGCATTGATTCTGCTTGCGCCGGTCATGGGGCATATTAGACCGCTGCTCAGAGGGAGGGGCGGAAAGGCTATTGCGGTGGCCTTTGGGGTGCTGGCCGGACTGCTGCCGGTGAACTTTTCCGTGTTGCTGCTTGCCGCTCCGTTTTTATTTTTTACGCTTATCGTGATGATTGATCCGCATAGCATTCGGACGATCGCAGCGTTTTCTGTCTTTGCGCTGCTGACACTCTTCTTTTGCCCAACGCTTTCCGTTCGGCTCGGAGGAATTTTGATCGCAGCGGCAGTTAATATCAATATGCTTCGTTTGAGAAAGGCTAACGGAGAGAATGAAGCAATCAGCGTTTATTTGATCGGCGCCAAAAAACATGAAGCGCAGGAGGCTTCGGAGCAGGAGCATTCGGTGCAGCAATGATAGGGTGCAGCGCGGGGTACTTGACTGTTGGCTAAATATTTAAAAAGGGTATGGTGATCTATATGAAATTTGCAGAGCTGCTGGCTGCAAAAGCGGCGGACATATACGGCGCAAAAGAGCCGGTGATCGCATTTTTGGGCGACAGTGTAACGCAAGGCTGTTTTGAGGTATATGATATTTCCGAAACGGCCGTAGAAACCGTATATGAAGGCAAGAAGGGATATGCTGAAAAGCTTTCGCAGATATTTTCGGTGCTGTACCCAAACGTTCCAGTGGGGATCATCAATGCCGGAGTCAGCGGGTGCGGAGCGCCGAACGGCTTGGAGCGTTTGGAACGGGATGTTTTGTGCCATAAGCCGGATTTAGTGGTGGTGTGTTTCGGTTTAAATGACTGTGGAAACGGAAAAGAGAAGATCGGAGTCTATTTGGACGCGTTAAAGGGCATTTTTCAATCGTGCAGAGAAGCAGGAGCCGAGGTGCTGTTTATGACGCCGAATATGATGGCAACGAAAACGGACCCCCGTATTTCAAGTCCGTTATGCCGAAAAATTGCCGAGCAGCTTTCCGAGCTGCAAAATGACGGAACGTTAGATTTGTATATACAGCAAGCGATCGAGCTGTGCAGAGTGGAAGGTGTGCCGGTGTGCGACTGCTATGCGCGCTGGAAAAGGCTCTATGCGCTGGGGGCGGATACAACAGCGCTGCTTTCTAATTATTTGAATCATCCTACGCGCGATATGCATTGGTTGTTTGCAGCTGCGTTGGCAGATGCAATTTTGTTCTCTTAAAAGAAGCAGCCGGAAAAGCGATGGGATGAGGCGGGCAGAGAGGTCTTTTGTTTGCCCATGATCGCGCTGCATATATAACAGAAAAACGGATGAAAAAAACGCTTTTGGCCTATAACCAAAAGCGTTTTTTCATAAAACTTTTATATTGCTACGATATTAACCAGCTTTCCGGGTACGACAACGGTTTTTTTAACCGTTTTGCCTGCAAGCAGGGACTGCACGGATTCATCGGCCATGACGGCTTGTTCGATGTCGGCGGCAGAGGCGTCGGCAGGCAGATTCAGGCGTGCGCGCACCTTACCGCAGATCTGCACGGCGTATTCCACGGTTTCGCTGCGGATAAGCGATTCGTCATATTCAGGCCACGAATGGTTATACAAGCGGCCCTTGCCCAGCTTGCATTCGCTCCACAGCTCTTCACAGATATGAGGCGCCACAGGGCTGAGCACAAGAACCAGCGCGGCCAGCTCGTCTTTTGTAACGGAGCCTACGGCATAGAAACGGTTGACCAGCGCCATCATCGCGGCAATCGCTGTGTTGAACTTCATTTTTTCATAGTCTTCGCCGACTTTTTTGACGGCCGCGTTTACATCGGAGGCCAACTCCGGGCGAACGGCGGTCTCGTCGAGCAGCATTCCCTGCAAGCGCCATACGCGCTCCAGGAACCGGCGGCAGCCGCGCGCGCCCTGCGTGGACCATGGAATGGCCTGATCGAACGCGCCCATGAACATTTCATACAGGCGGAACGCGTCCGCGCCGATCTCGCGCACGATATCGTCGGGATTGATAACATTGCCGCGGCTTTTGCTCATTTTTTCGCCGCCTTCGCCGAGGATCATACCGTGACTGGTGCGTTTTTGATACGGTTCTTTAGTGGGAACCACGCCGATGTCATGCAGGAAACGGTGCCAAAAGCGGGAATAGAGCAGGTGCAGCGTGGTATGCTCCATGCCGCCGTTGTACCAATCAACGGGCAACCAGTATTTCAGCGCTTCCGGAGAGGCCAGCTCGTGATCATTGTGCGGATCGGTATAGCGCAGGAAGTACCATGAGGAGCCAGCCCATTGCGGCATGGTGTCGGTTTCCCGTTTAGCGGGAGCGCCGCATTTGGGGCAGGTGGTGTTTACCCAATCGGTGGCGCGCACCAGCGGGGATTCGCCTGTGCCGGAGGGCTCAAATTTTTCAAGATCAGGCAGTGTCAGCGGCAGCTGATCCTCTGGGACGGGTACCCAGCCGCAGTGTTCGCAGTAAACCAAAGGAATCGGTTCGCCCCAATATCTTTGGCGGGAAAATACCCAATCGCGCAGTTTATAATTGACCTTAGGCGTCCCTTTGCCTTGTTTTTCAAGATATTCTACGATTGCCTTTTTGGCTTGGGCAACCGTCATGCCATTAAGGAAGCCGGAATTTACCATTGTGCCGGTGGAGGTGTCGGTATAAACGGCGTTTTGCACGTCCCCTCCTGCGACGACCTCGATAATCGGCATGCCGAACTTTTTAGCAAATTCCCAGTCGCGTTCGTCATGCGCAGGAACGGCCATGATCGCGCCGGTGCCGTAGCTCATCAGAACGTAATCCGAAACCCATACTGGAATGCTTTGGCCGTTTACGGGGTTTACGGCTTTGATGCCCTGCAGGCACACGCCGGTTTTTTCCTTGGAAAGCTCAGCGCGTTCAAAGTCGTTTTTATGAGCGGCCTGCTCGCGGTACTCCAATACCTCGGGCAGATTTTCTATTTTTTCTTTCAGGCGGTCGATCATCGGATGTTCGGGAGAAATGACCATATACGTTGCGCCGAAAAGCGTGTCGGGGCGCGTGGTATAAACCACGATGTCCTCCCCAAGTGCGGGAATTTGGAATTTTACTTCAGCGCCCGTGCTTTTGCCGATCCAGTTGCGCTGCTGTGTTTTTACCTTTTCAATAAAATCAACGGTATCCAGTCCTTCCAGCAGCTTCTCGGCATAGTCGGTGATGCGCAGCATCCACTGGCTTTTGACCTTTCGGATCACTTCGCCGCCGCAGCGTTCGCATACGCCGCCCACGACTTCCTCATTAGCAAGGCCGACCTTGCAGCTTGTGCACCAGTTGATCGGCATTTCGGTTTTATAGGCCAAGCCCTTTTCAAACAGGCGCAGGAAGATCCACTGTGTCCATTTATAGTAATTGGGGTCAGTCGTGTTCACTTCGCGGGTGTAATCAAAGGAAAAACCCATGCTTTTTAGCTGTGAACGGAAGCGGTTGATGTTTTGCTGCGTAACGGTGTGCGGGTGAATGCCCGTTTTCATGGCATAGTTTTCCGTGGGCAGGCCAAATGCGTCCCACCCGATAGGATAAAGCACGTTGTAGCCTTCCATGCGGCGTTTGCGCGCAATGATATCGAGCGCCGTGTTGCTGCGAGGATGACCTACATGAAGCCCTGCGCCGGAGGGATACGGGAATTCGATCAGGCCATAGAACTTAGGCATGGTGTAATCATCCTTAGCTTCAAAGGCGTGCTCCTGTTCCCAGATATCCTGCCACTTTTTTTCAATTTGGCTGTGAATATAATTTTCGCTTGCCATAAAAACCCTTTCTTTCTCTTTGGTTTTGCCGCACATGAGTGCGGAAAAAATAATAAAAGGCTCTTCGTTCAGAGACGAAGAACCGCGTTACCACTCTGATTGCCTGCCGCTGTGCTGCGGCTGACCGCTTTGGGGCACTGTAACGTGTGCGCAGACGCCGTTTTTTACACGGAGCTTCCGGAACGAGCGGCAAAAGATCGGCAACACTGCCTTGCACCGACCGGCAGCTCTCTTTTTTTGCAAATGCTTTTGCGTTTTCCTTCATTGCTTTGCGCTTATTATATAGTATTCGAGCGCCATTGTCAACATCTTGAAAGGTGATTTTTCGGTGAAGATGCGCGGATTTTTTCTGTTTAGCTGTTTTGCGTTTCTTTCATATATTTTTGGTAAAATAATTTTTCTGTCAAGGGGGCGGAGGGTGAGATTTTTCCCTTAACGAATTCTCATATCACCTTGAAGCGCCTGTTTTGATGCGGTGGGGGTAGGAAGATTCTTAGAAGAAAGCATTTTTTCGTTAAAGTGAAGTTGTTTTTCAGCTGTAGCAGGGGCCGCGATAGTAGGCGGTTCGAGTGCGGAAGTCGCCCGATGGAATCGCACCGAACGGACCGATTTTTTCGCGCACAAACTAAGGAGGCGGCGGAGGCCTTGCGGTTTTATCCTCCTCTGGCCTAACCTAATCTATTCTGATCTAACCTATCCTAACGTAACGACCGAAGCAAATCAGAATGGTTGGGCTGTAACGGCTCATCGGCATTATTTTTTAGAAGTTTGAGAATAAAAAAGACAATCTTCTATTGAAAATTGTCCGTTTTTTAACATTGTTGATTTCCTTTGAGCCTTTTATTTGCTTTTTTTGATATAGGAAGAGCGCTATATTTTTTCTGCCTGGCGGGATAATTTCCGCAGCAGGAAAAACGCTTTTATCATGAGCGGCACGGCGGCGGCGATCCAAGCGGCGGGGGTGGCAAGGCACACCGCGGCATATCCCCAAAACTGCGGCAAAAAGGTGCAGACGGCAAAGCGTGCCGCTAGCTCCAGCACACCGCCGAGCATCGGCACAGCAGGTGCATCCATTGCCTGCAGCGAGCTGCGGTAAACGTAAAGCATTGCCAGCATTGGATAGAAGATCGCGATCGTGGTAAGATATTGCTGAGCGTAATACAAAATTTCCTCAGAAGGGGTTTCCAAAAACAGCGTGCTTAATGGAGTTCCAAGGAAAATGTTGATCAAAGAAGCTACAATACTGCACAGCAGCCCGAGCCATGTGGCGGTTTTTAGACCTTGCTTTAAGCGGAAAATATCTCCGGCGCCTAAATTTTGCCCGCAGTAGGTAGCCATGGTGACGGAAAGGGTAACAAAGGTCTGCGTAACAAAGATCTCCACTTTATTTGCCGCAGTGAATGAGGCAACTACATTGGAGCCAAAAGCGTTGATCGCGCTTTGCAGAATCATGATGCCGACGGCTGTAACGGAGAATTGCAGCGCCATGGGCAGCCCGATGCGAAGATGCGCCCACATAAAGCGAAAATCAGGCCGGAAGTGCTTACGGTGCAGGCGAAGGATGGGGAACCGTTTAGCGGCGTACAGGGTGCAGAGCACGGCGGAAATAAGCTGTGAAAGAACCGTTGCCCATGCCGCTCCAGCCACGCCCATAGAAAAGGTCAGGATAAACAGCAGGTCAAGCCCGATATTCAGCAGGGAAGAAAGGATCAGAAAATAAAGCGGCGTTTTGCTGTCGCCCAATGCGCGCAGAATGCCGGCGATCATGTTATAGTAAATAGAAGCGCCAATTCCGATAAAAATAACGGAGATGTAGGTATAAGCGTCCTGAAAGATGTCCTCCGGCGTGTTCATCAGGCGTAAAAGAGGTTTGGCTGTCAGCAGGCTTACGGCTGTGAGCAAAACGGTGATAAGAACGCAAAGCTGGGTGGAAGCGGCTGCGGAACGTTTCACGCCTTCTTCGTCCTGCGCGCCGAAGCGCTGGGAGGCGATGACGGAAAAGCCGCCGGTGATTCCTATTGCGAAGCCGAGAATCAGGAAGGAAAGCGCGCCGGTAGAGCCGACCGCCGCCAGCGCGTCGTTGCCGACGCACCGCCCCACGATGATCGTGTCCACTATGCTGTAGAGCTGCTGGAATATGTTTCCGATCAAAACCGGCAGGGAAAATCGAAGGATCAAACGCAAGGGGGAGCCTTTTGTCATATCGCCTGTCATGGAAGGATCACCTTTCTTTTGAAAAAGCTTTTGATATATGTCGAATAATCCCGCATAGTATAGCGCGGAGCGGAGGGTTTGTAAACAAAATTTTGCGGTTGAATGGAAAATGATAAAAGGTACAGCCGCTGGCTGCACCTTTTATGCGTTTTTTAAAAGAAGGAGCGAACAGCTGTACGCTGAAAGCGTTTCTTATTACCGTTTTTTGCGAACGATCAACGCCGCGCCGCCGAGCAGCGATACTGCTGCATAAGCGAGCACAGAAACATCGGCTGTGCTTTGAGCCGGTTCCACAGGCAGATTGTCGCTGAGAACCAGCTGGTCAAGCGTCCACGTCAAGTTTTCGGAGCTGCGCAGATCCAATTCGACCTGTGTGGCGTTTTCCAGAGCGTCCAGCATGGGCAGCCAGTTTGCTACATTCACCATGTTATCCATCTTGTATTCCGCGCAAACATAGCCCTTGAAGCCGGCGGGAATCATAACGCCGCAGGTTGTCTGTTCGGGCTCGTCTTTCGTACCCCATTGTGCTGCACCGGCGTCACCGTACACCAGATTTTCCACCTTCGTGCCGTCTTCACGGTAAAGCGTAAAGGCCTGCGGACGAATATAGCACTTCATTCCGTTGCCGGCGAGATATGCGGTAAACAACCCGTCGACGCTGCCTTGATAATCCATCCAAACGGAGAAATAGCTGCGTGTTTGACCAGCAGTATCCATATCTAAAAAGAAATTTGCAATTGGGGTAGCGGCGGCTTTTTGAATCGTTGTTTTTACTGCTTTGCCCTTTACGCCATCAACAACCTCGTAAGAGGGAGCGGGATAGGGAGGGTCATAGGTTAAGAGCCCTGTGTTGAAATGCATATACGTTTCGGCTTCTTCGGCTGTTGTTTCAAAGTCCTTGAGAACAACATCCTCGTTGGCTGCCAAAGCCGTCATGGCACACAGCAGTGTTAGGCAAAGGCAAAGAAATACTGTAATCAATTTTTTCAAAGCATTCACATCCTTTTCATTATTTGTACAGATATTATATTGCGCATTTACTGCAAATCAAATGCACAAAATAAACTTTGTTTATCACGAAAATAACGAAAAAACGGGGCTAAAAGCGAAAACGGAAGATCATGGTTAGAAAAAGAAAGAACCGTTCGGCTGAACGGTTCCTTTTAACGCTTTAAATTTTATTCTGCGAAGTCGCCCGTGTAGCTGACAAGCACAGCGCTGTGTACGCCGTCCGTCATGCCGAGCCTATCCACAATGGCGTTGACGTTCTTTTGCATAACTACTTCAATAGTCATTTCCGTTACGCCTTGGGAAACATTTTTGCTGCGGACCTGCGCCTTTTCCAGCTTGGAAATGCAGCGACCAACCTCTGGCTGAACCTCTGAATCAAAGCGGACAATCATAAGATAGACCTGCTTTCTGCCGCGAAGCTTGAGGATCACAAAGAACAGAAGCCCGATCAGCACCGTGGCAAGCAGCGCAAACAGATACTGTTTAGCGCCGACGATGATTCCTACCGAAATGCTCCAGAACAGATAGACAATATCGAGAGGATCCTTAATGGCTGCGCGGAAGCGCACAATGGAAAGCGCGCCGACCATACCTAAGGAAAGCACGGCGTTGGAGCTGATCGTTAAAATAATGGTGGAAGTGATCACGCACATGAGAACCAAGGAGGCGTTAAACGGCTGACTGTAAACCACGCCGCGATAGGTTTTCAGGTAGGTGAAATAAATGGCGAAGCCCAGCAAAGCTGAAATGAGAAGAGTGGCGATGATATTCAGCGGAGTGAGTTCGGTTGAGGTGAATTGATCCAAAAAGCTTTTTTTGATAACGTCATCCGTTCCCACGGCATTCATGAAGAACATTATAGGTTAACTTCCTTTCTTTGTGTAAGATTTTTTGCATTTCTGCACAATACATACTTAGATATTGCCATGTGTTCGCTGGCAGCGGGCTGGATCAGCGTTCTGATCTTGCTTGGGAGAAAATCGTCGTATTTGACTTCCATCACCAAACGGTTCCGCTCCATCGCGTCCACTGTAATCGCGTCAGGGTCAAAAATGTCAAAGGTATCCACCGCGGCGCGAAGCTCTTTATCAAACGTGATGCGCACATTGCCTTCGCGGCAGATATAAGCGTCGCGGTAATAGTCCACGATGACGGCCGGCTGAAGCAGCCGAGTCCGCATGGCGATGTAAAAATCCCGCGCGACAGGCTTGTCCATATTTAGCAGAAAAAGCCCGTCTCCGCTCAAAATGTTATAAAACTGCTCTTTGGAAATATTGGCGGAGCGCTTGGAGATATATTGATCCACTTTTGTCTTTTTTTCCAGCTTGATATCGTTTGTATTCTGGGAAAGGTTATAGATGCGAATACGGTACTTTGAACGCTCGTAATCGCCCGCTTCCTTCTGCATATAGGAGGACTGATACATGTCGTCAAAATACAGACTGCGGATAAAATACCCCTTTTCCGAAACACCGGAGCCAAGATCGTGCTCCATGGCGACGTTCAAGCGAGAGATGAGCTTATAATATTCCGGATAAGAGATATAGTATTTCAGCTCGTGGCGAAACATCATTCCGTTATACTGCAACTGCACACCCCCTTTGTTTTGTTTCCGGGACGTTGTTTATTATAGCACGCGGCTATGACAAGCGCAAGTAATGTTTTACTTATTTTTCATATGTTTGATACCCCTGTAGCCTTTAACGGCGGGCAGGAGCAGCATTCCGGTTGCGAGCAGCGCGCACAGAAGCGCGCATACGGCAAAGATAGCCGCCTTCCACCAAACAGTGGCCGCAACGGGATCAAAGCAGTCCCAAAGCATAACGGCGTAGAGCACTGCGGAGAGGTACATCCATGCGCCAAAAATGATGCGCAGAAAGCGGCTGCCGAAGAACCAAACGAGCGCGGTGAGCGCTACATTCCATGCCAGCATCCACCAATTTAGGTTTGTGGCGAACACTGCAAGCTGAAGCAGCATATGCACGGCGCACAGAAGCGTAACGTACCGAAGGCTTTGCGCGGGTGTAAAGCGGTTGTCTGTTTTTTGATCCATAGGAGCGTTGTCCCTGCCCTTTCCTGTGCGGTTTGGTGCGGTGGGCGCGCGGCCCCGCCGCGGCGCTGCCGTGCTTGCACGGGCAACGCCGCAGAGCGGGGAAGCCCCCGGAGGGGGCTTGGGCGCCGAAAGGCGTCCCGCGCGCCGACTGCCGAGCTTATTCGCTGCCTGCAACGGAAAGCCCGGAAACGAGTATGCTCGGCGCTCCGTAGGTGCCGTCGCCCGGAAGCCCCCAACGAAAATCACTGCCCACACAGAGAATGCTTTTCAGCAATGTGTAAAAGTTCCCGCTGACGGTGATCCCTGCGACAGCACGCGAGCGCTTGCCGTTTTCTATCATATACCCTTTGGCGCTCAAACTGAAGTCGCCTGTTGCCGCATTTGCGCCGCTGTGCAGCCCGTTTAACTCTGTAATCAATATCCCGTTTTCGGCGCGGCAAAGCAGTTCTTCAAAGGAAATGCTTCCCGGTTTTAAAGAAAAATTGCTTGGCGCAACGTGTATGCCGGAGGTATAGCTTGCTTTGTTTCCGTTCCCCGTGCTTGTAACGCCCGCTTTCGCCGCTGTTTTTAAGTCGTACAGCAGCGTTCGGAGAACACCGTTCTCTATCACGTTTTTGGTTTGAGCGGCAACGCCTTCGTCATCAAAGGCACTGCGAATCGGCGCATCAGGGCATAAAGGATCGTCCGTAATGGTTACACAGCTTGAAGCAACCATTTCTCCTTCGCGCCCTTTGAGCAATGAAAGCCCGCGCTGTGCGCATTCAGCGCTGAAAATATCGCTGAAGGTATCAAGAAGATCGGCAACAGTGTCGCTGCGCAGCACGATCGGAAACGTGCCGGATGCACAGGAGGCCGCGCCTAACTGCGCAGCGGCATCCTTTACGGCTTCTGCCGCCAAAGCCGTTGTGTCGATATCAGAGAGGCTGCGCCCAAAGGCGTAGGCAAAGCCGTTGTTCATCACTCCGTCTTTTTCTGCAATGGGCAACACATAGGCATAAAGATAATTACAGTGGTTTTGCAGGGAAAGACCCTTGGAGTTGCGGATCATCACTTCGCTTTCTCCGTAGCCCACGGCGCTGCCTTCAGTGCGGATGACGGCATCGCTTGCTGCTAAGGCCTGGCGTTCCAGCTCCATTGCTAACGCAATGCGCTGCTGCGGCGTGGTGCGCGCAAGCTCTTCGCTGTAGCTGTTGGCAGACGGATAATGCGCGGAGCCTTCAAAGATAAACTGTTCGTCCTTGCTTTCCAGAATCTCAAGGTTTTTTGCGGCATTCTCCACTAAGGCTGCCGCTGATTCTTCGCTGAACACCGTGGAAGAAGCGTAGCCGATGCGGCCGTTCTTCTTTGCGCGGAAGGAAACGCCCGCTGTGTTCTGAACTGTATATTTTTCACACTTTTGCGCGGTCACCTTTGCAAAAAAGCTTTCGCCCTTTACGGCATATACTTCGTATTCCTCAAAACGCTGCCGCGCAAGGCGAAACAGCTCTTCAAAAAAGTCCTGCGCGTTCATGCGTTCCCTCCGTTTACTGCTTGGTGTTGTTCTCGTGCCATTGCTGCGCCGTTTGCCCGTACAGCAGGCGATCCTGCGGGGCGCCGTCCTCAAGCAGAATATCCTGCGAGAGAATGCCCTCCCTGCGGAAGCCGAGTTTTTCGGCAAGATGCTGCGCTTCGTAGTGTTCGATGTCTATGTGCAGTATGATTTTGTTTAACCCCAACTCCCCGAAGCATTTGGAGAGCATCTCCATAGACGTGCGGTACGCAATGCCGCGGCGGATAAACTGGCTGTCTCCGATAATCACATAGTATTCTGCTTTTTTGTTCTGTTCGTCTATGTTGAACAGCCCCATCATTCCGATCGGTTTTTTGTTGCCGTCCTCATCGGCTACATAGATCACAAAATCGTCCCGCAGTTTGTTAATCAGCGAAAGCTGGAACCACTGCCCAGCGGCCTGCTCCGTTTGCGGAAGCGGCACGTGAAAGTGCTTAATCAGCGCGCTGTTTTTTGCCCACGAAACTAAAACGGGCAGATCTCCCTTTTCGATTTTTCGCACGCTCAGCCTGAAGTTTGCCATAAAATATTTCCGTTTCCTTTCTTCCCGAAAAACTCATACGCTTGCCGCGCTTTCGGGAAAATGCGGCAGGCATACCGTTTGCAGTGCTTTGTTGTTATTTTTATGAAGCCGGAACGCTCTGCGGCGATGCCGGTGCTTCTAAAACAGACGCATAGCGAATAGTTTTTTATTATTATAACACGAAGCGCCATTTTTTGAAATAGCCAGAGAAGATATTTTTTAAAATCCGGAATATTTTTTGTATTTTTCAATACATTGTAGCAATGAGGCTATAGGAGGAAGAGATATGGAAATAAGAATGAGTCAGATAACGGGCGAAGAAGTCAGTGTAAAAAGCTATGATACGGTTGTCCGCGTGGTGGTGCCGCTCTCCACGGCGGACGGCGCTCGTGTTTTATGTGCCGCGGCGCAGCCGTCGGTCAGCCTGAGCGAAGCGCTTTCCGGGCAGATCCGTGTGGAGGGAAGCGTAAAATGCTGTGTGATCAGCGCATACGGCGAGCAGCAGTTTATGAGCGAGAGCGCCGTTTCGTCGTTTGAATGCAATGTTCCGGCGGAGGGAGTGAGCGCCCGCGCCCGTATTCTTGCAAGCGCTTCGTGCTGCGATTGCCGAGCCGCGCAGGAGGGCTCCAATGCCGTGGTAACGGCGCGCATCCGCGTGCAGGTTTATCTCAGCGATCCCGCGGAGGCGGAGGTGGTTACACAGGCGGAGGGCGAAGAGCTTTATACCCTGCTGGGCGTTGTGCAAAGCACGCAGAATGTGGGCGATTACCGCGCTCGATTCGGTATTAAAGAGGATATTACGCTTTCCGTGCGGCTGCCGCAGATCGACCGCCTGCTGTGCTGTCAGGCCTCGCCGGTGCTTCAGCAGGTGAACTGCGATCACGATCAGATTTTGATTCAGGGAACGCTGGCCGTCAACCTGATCTATGCCTGCGCCGATGAATTCGAGCCGGTTGCGCAGATCGCCGACAGCATTGAGTTCAGCAAAATTATAACCGCTTCCGGCGTGCAGCCGGGCGATGATGCGATTCTGACGCTTTCCGCCGAGGACTGCATTTTCACGGTGGAGAAAAACGAGGAGGGCGAAGCGCGCATTGTTTCGCTGGAGGGCGTGCTGGCGGCTTCGGCAACGGCATACAGAACGGAGGAAACGGAGGTTGTTACCGACGCCTACAGCAGCGTTAACGAGCTTGATATCATGCGCCAGCGCCTGACGCTCAACAGCGAGACCGCGTTGTTCCGCAGCCGCCAAAGCGCAAGGATCAGCGCGCAGATGCCGGCCGGCAATCCGCCGATGGCGCGTATCAGCGCGGTGATCGTCAGCCCGTGCGTGGAAGAGGTTATTCCCAAAAACGGCGGCGCCGTAATCAATGGCACAGCCGGCGTGCAGGTGCTGTATATTGCATCGGAAAGCGGCGATTTTGCAGCGTTTTCCACCGTTTCCGAGTTCTCCTTTACGATCGATGAGCCTGACTTCACGCCCGATATGGCCGTGTTTGCCGATGTGCGGCCTGAACAGATCCAAGCCGTGCTTACGGGCATGAACGAGTGCGAGCTGCATTTGACGCTCGCCGTCAGCCTCGCAGGCTTCCGAAGCGAAAACCTTTCGGTTCTGACGGAGCTGAGCGAAGCGGGCGCACGTGAGGAAAGCGATTGCGGCATCTGCATCTATATTATGCAGAAGGACGATACGCTTTGGGACGTGGGCAAAGAGCTTGGCGTCAGCACGGAGATGCTGCGTCAGCTCAACCCCGAAGCGGGTGAACGCCCTGCTGCGGGTACGCGGCTGACCGTATACCGGCAGATCAAGCCTTAACTCTTTAAAAAGAAAGATTGTTTATGTACTGAATAAGCCGCGGACTGAAAGCTTTCGGTTCGCGGCTTATTCAGTAAAAAGGTCGGTTTATTGAACAGGGGAGAGAGAATTTTTAAAGATTTCGTTTACCGCTTCGGCGGCTTTGGTGGACAGCTTTTCGCTGATATACAGCCGGTCGCTTTCATTAAGCGGAGTGATCTCAAAAACACAGGCGTCTAAGGCTTTAAGCTTTTTGTGAATCGTGAGTGTGTCCTGAGAAAAGGAGCCATCAGTATGGTTGATATTGACGGTTTTTACGTCGTTTCTTGCAATGTCATAATGAAAAGCGGAAATCTTTCCGGAGTTATCGTGGGAGAGATAGATTTTCGCGCAGGCAATATCCTGATAAGCGATCTGCTGCTCGGTGATCTCCCAGTACAGCGAGGAGCGAATGCCTTCGTCGTTATAACAGAGGTAATGGTTTGCGGAAAGGTACATAAACGGCGCGGTGAGGATAAAAAAGAACAGCAGGAGCTTATAGGCGCGTTTGTAAATGAGCCTTCTTTTTTTCAGATTAAACGCTTCGCGCGCAACGACTGCGAAAAAGGGGGTTTTGACGGAGAGCGGGATAATGCCCATGCCGAGGACGATATTCAAAAACAGCGCGGCGATTGCGCCGCAGAAGGCTGTGCTTTGGAATATCAGCACGGAACCGGCGCATAAAAGCTTTTGCATCAAATAAACGGCGCCGAAAGCAAGGGCGGTTAAAAGCAACGTGAATAAGAGGCAGGGCATAGAATATTGATGCCCCAAGGATCTGAAAAAGCGGCAATGCTTTTTGCTGAGCAGCAGCCTGTCGGCGCAGGCCTCTAATTCCGGATGATCGTATTTTTCCGGATAAACGGTGATGTGCCTGAGCTTAAGCGCGATCAGCAGGATCACGGCAAGATAGCAAATTAAAAAAGAAATAAAGAAAACAAGGCTTTTCATTTTCAGGCTTCCCTTCCTTTTATTCCGGCAGTGATGAGCGGCAAAGGTGAAAAGGATTTACGCGTTTCTTGATTTCATCAGGCGGTCGATACTGCGTTTAGCGTCCTTTTCGGCGCTGACCTGCCGTTTATCGTAGAGCTTTTTGCCCTTTGCAAGGGCGACGAGCATTTTTACGCGGCCGTCCAGCAGATACAGCTCTAACGGTACAAGCGTGTAGCCGTCCTGCTTCATTTTGCCGTAAAGCCGGTCGATCTCACGGCGGTTCGCAAGCAGCTTGCGTGTGCGCAGCGGATCCTTGTTGAAGATGTTGCCCTTTTCGTAGGGGGAGATATGCATGCCGTACACGAACATTTCGCCGCCGCGAACGCCCACATGGCTGTCCTTGAGATTGACCTTTCCCATGCGGACGGATTTTACCTCCGTGCCGACCAGCACCATGCCGACCTGCAAGGTCTCTTCAACAAAATAATCGTGATGCGCTTTTTTGTTTTGGGCAATGATTTTTTTCCCTTTGTCCATATGCTTGCTCCTTACAGCTTTTTGATCATTTCCAGCTCGATGCGGCGCGCTTCCGGATCCGCGCTGTGCACGCGCACGCAGACACGGTCGCCAAAGCGGTACACCTTTCGCTTTCGTTCGCCGATCACGGCGCAGAGCTTTTCGTTGTACACATAGTAATCGTCCGGCAGCGAGGCAAGCGGAACAACGCCCTCGGCGCTGTTGGCAAGCTCCACCCAGAATGCGCTTGCGCTCACGCCTGAGATCATTCCCTCGAAGATTTCCCCGACATGCTCCGCCATAAACTCGGTTTTTTTCAGATCGTCCGTATCGCGTTCGGCTTCCTGCGCGATCAGCTCGTTTTCCGAGCAGCGCTGCGAGAATTCGGGCGCGCGTTTTTCCAGCTCTGCCAACGCAGCGGTGTTATGTTCCCAAAAAAGATGGAGTGCGCGGTGTACCAGCAGATCGGGATAACGCCGTATAGGAGAGGTGAAATGCAGGTAGTTTTCCGCCGCAAGGCCGAAGTGCCCCAAATTGCTTTCGCAATAGCGCGCTTTTTTCATGGAGCGCAGCAGCAGGCGGGAGATCAGCGTCTCCTCCGGCGCGCCCTGCGCGCGCTGAAGCAGCTGCGCGCAAAGCAGCGGCGAGATCTTTTTATCGGTGTTCAGGCGGTAGCCGAACGTGCTTACAACTTCGTTGAAGGAATCCAGCCGGTCGGAATCAGGCGTTTCATGCACGCGGTAGATGCACGGAATGTGGTTCTGCTGCATAAACTGCGCCACCGTTTCGTTGGCAATCAGCATAAATTCTTCAATCATGCAGTGCGAGACCTCGCGCACCTCCGGTTCAATGGAGACGGGCTTTCCGGCCTCATTAAGAATAATATGCGTTTCGGGCAGTTCAAATTCAATGCTGCCGCGTTTCACGCGCTTGGCATAGAGCACGCGATGCAGGCGTTCCATGTCCTGAAGATCCTGCCTGATATGCGCATAGCGCTGGGAAAGCGCTTCGTCGCCCCGCAGCAGCTCCGCAACGTTTTTATAGGTCAGCCGTTCGCAGGAACGGATCACGCTGGGCATTATTTCGTATTCAAGCACCTCGCCCCGCGCGGAGATGTGCATCACGGCGCTGAGCGTCAGTCGATCCTCATTAGGGTTAAGCGAGCAGATGCCGTTGCTGAGCGCGGTGGGCAGCATGGGAATGACGCGATCCACCAAATAGACGCTTGTGCCGCGCTTATAGGCTTCCGCATCGAGCGCGCTGCCGGAGCGCACATAGTGGGATACGTCCGCAATGTGTACGCCGAGCGTCCAGGTGCCGTCGTCATGCGTGCGGATCGAAACCGCGTCGTCCAGATCCTTGGAATCGTCGCCGTCAATGGTAAACACACGGTCGCTTCTAAAATCTCTGCGGCCGGTCAGGTCGGTGGCCGTTGCGGGAACGGCTGCGCGCTCTGCGGCGGCAAGCACGGCGTCCGGAAAGGCTTCCGGCAGGCCGTGCATTTTTACAATGGAGCGAATGTCCGTTCCGGGCGCGTCCTTATCGCCGATCAGCTCTGTTATAACGCCCTTAAGATCTCCGTAAGCGTTGGGGGTGAAATCCGTAACGCGGCAGACGGCTTTATAGCCGCTGGGAAGCTCCGCAGGGCTTCCGGCGATCAGAATGCTGCGGCGCAGGCGCTTGTTATCGGGCAGAAGCATCGTGCGCTTGCCGGAGGAAACTAAGGTTCCCACCACGGTTTCATTGGCGCGGACGATCACGCGCACAACTTCGCCCTGCGCCTTGTGCCCTTCGCTTGCGGGCAGTGCGCGCACCCAAACGGTATCGCCGTGCAGACCTGTGTGAAGATCCTGCGCGGCAATATAAAGGTCGCCGCTTTTATTCTGCGGAATAAAGAAGCAGAACTCGCCGCGGGAGCCTTGCAGCGTGCCTACAGAGAGCGAAAACGCTTCGGGAAGGCCGTATTTTCCGCGGGGAGAAGCGTAAATAAGGTTATCGCGCGAAAGCTGATCGAGCGCCTTACGCAGCGCTTTTGCATCCTGTTCAGGCAGCGACAGCGCGGCGAGCAGCTCCTTTGCGGTAAAGGTCTTTCCGCTTTGGAAAAGCGACTGTAAGTTTTCAATGATTGTCATGTAAAAATCCTTTCGTGATAAAAGAAAAACGCTCCCTTGGAGCGTTTAAGGCTATTGTGTACTCAGATTGCAACGACCACAGCCAAAGCCAGCGCGAGGATCACGATACAGATCGTTAAGATCTTTGTGATAAAAACCAATTTTCCCTCTTTGCTCTTGGTTTTGTTCCTGCCCAGAAAGCTGTCGGTATTGTTGCCGCCCATTACGCTGCCAAGCCCTTCGGTCGAACCGCTTTGCCGCAGGATGACCACGATCAGGCCTATAGAAAGTAAAGCCAAAACAACGGCTATAATGATTGCTACGATTTGAAGCGTACCCATTTTTATACCTCCCATACAAATCAAATTCATTCTAACATAACACCCGTTTATTTGCAAGCATTATTTTTATTGTTATTTTAAAAATGATAACATATAGCGGTTCTGCTTAAGTGGAAAATGAGTAATGTTGAAATAGTATGGGTGAAATAATTAAAAAATGCAATCATATCTGCCGCTGACAGGGCGGCGGCAGGAGAGTAAGCCGCCGCGCCGGAGCGAAGCGGAGGCAGTAAGCGGGTTGCTCGCGGAAGTCGCCCTATTTCTATTGGGGATGAGCAGAAAGAAACTTATTTCTGTCGATTTTTATCGTAATAAAATTATTCCTGCTGAAGACTTTTTATTTTCACTGCATCAAAAAGCGGCCGCGATATAGTGGCCGCAATTTAAAATAAACCAAAGTGCAAAGCACTTTTGTTTGCGCCCCTCCCCTTAGTTTGTGCGCGAAGGAATCAGTATGTTCAATGCAGTTCAATCGGGGCGACTTCCGCGCCCGAAACGCCTCCTTTCGCGGCGCTTCGGTCTCCTTCCGCCACCCCGGCATAGCTGAGAAAAAAACAACCTCAAAAGCGCAATGCTTTTGTTTGCGCACCTCCCCTTAGTTTGAGCGCGAAGGAATCG
>QWCN01017088.1_pt1 | contig 18019 bp, 21 predicted proteins | sample 1972711 | NCBI WGS metagenome assembly QWCN01 (sample SAMN09866707, study PRJNA288562) | Human gut metagenome isolate term1_stool, whole genome shotgun sequencing... | isolation source: gut | host: Homo sapiens | place: USA: California
GTCTTATGTAGGCATATTCGTAGCGATCTTCCTCGCTGCTTGGGTAACTCAGTATTCTGTGTGGAAAAGGAAGATTAAGAAAATGAACGAAGGCATTAAGGATAATAACGATATGAACTGATCCCGCCGATCTGCACCCTGCGCCTTGTTTTAACAGCAGAATAAACCACATACATAGCCGCTTGGTTTTCAAAAGAAATCAGGCGGCTATTTCTATTTTGAAGGAGATGTTCGCTATGAGCGTAACAGATTACAATGCTCGCCTTTATGAGAAAATGAAAGCCGAACAGGACAAATACCGGGGCTGGCTACTGCATCAGGAGCCGTCCGAAATTCTCAATCATACCTACGAATATATCGTCGGTCACAATGATGGCAATGTTTACCCAAATGGACTGATCTCCCGTGCGGAGACCGCCACCGTTTTCTTCCGGCTTTTGAAAGATGAGGTGCGTGACGGCAATCTTCTGACCAGCAATACCTATTCCGATGTTCCGGATGACTATTGGGCAAATACCGCCATCTCCACCATGACGGGTCTGGGCATCGTGCAGGGGTGCAGCACCGACACCTTTGACCCCAACGCCCCCACCACCCGCGCGCAATTTGCGGCCATCTACGCCCGGTTCCACACCGGCGAGAGCAGCGATACGCAAGCTTTCTCCGACATTGATGGGCATTGGGCGGAGCAGTATATCGCGCGCGCCACCGAGCTTGGGTGGATCAAGGGCTTCGAGGACGGCACCTTCCGCCCGGACAGCTACATTACCCGCGCCGAGGCCATAACCATGATCAACCGGGTGCTGAACCGCATCTCCGAGGAGAACAGCGACCTGCCGGCAGGCATGAACACCTGGCCGGACTGCAACCCCGGCGACTGGTTCTACCTGGCGGTCCAGGAGGCCACCAACTCCCACGCGTTCCAGTACAAGGCCGGAAACTATGAGACCTGGACGGGCATGAACAAAAACCCCGACTGGACCCGGTATGAGCACTGATATTGGGCAAAATTTCAGAAATACACATATCGGTTACTGCTCCTAAATAAAAGCACAAGCGGCGCACCAAATCTGGTGCGCCGCTTGTGCTTTTGCCTTGCTCTAAACGATTCTTTTAAATGTTGCCCTCATGCGAGGGTGGCTATGGGCCAGCCTCTCTTTTTTGAAGTCATAATAGCATCGTGACCCCATTCTCTTCGATCTCGATCTCCACGACCGGCGCGCCGGGGTCGTACTCGCCGTCGAGCGTCCAGGGAATGTCCTCGGCGGTCTCCGCCGTGACGTGCCTGACATGGCGGAAGATGAGCCCCTCGGAGTCGTAGTAGTCCTTGTTGATGAGCGCTAAAATGAGCGCCTGCATCGCAGCCGGCGTTCTCGGCACGGGCACGAGCAGCAGCTCGAACTTGCCGTCGTCGAACGACCTTGACGCCCTCAAGGAGGTACGCAAAGTGCCCGAACATATTCTTGATATCCTGCTGGACGGTGTAGGTCGTTTTCGTGAACGCGCCGAACGACGCGACATAGACGAAGTTCCGCTCGCCGAATTTGCCCACATCGAGAGATCTCGGCTTCATGCGCATGGCGGAGGCCGCCGCCTCGGCGGGATTCGACGAGATATTCAGGCTCGCGGCAAAGTCGTTCGTGCTGCCGCCGGGCAGGTAACTCACGAGCGGGCGGTATTCTCGCGGAATGCGCATCACGCCGTTCACCGTTTCGTTGAGCGTGCCGTCGCCGCCGTGGCAGACGACGACGTCGAATTCCGGCCCGAGCGATTCGGCGAGCTCCGTCGCTTCTCCGCGGTGCGTGGTCTTGCGCACGGAGACGAGATAGCCCGCCTCAGAGTAGATCGCGGCGGCGTCAAACAGCGGCGCGAGGGATTTGGTCTTTCCCGCACGGGGATTGACGATAAAGAGCAGCTTTTTGTCGTCCATGGGTTCCTCCTCGTTTGCTCTTCACAGCATCAGACCGGCAAAGCACCCTGCGCCCTGTCGGTCAAAATCACCCTCTGCCAAAAAAGTCAAGTTCTGTTCATCTTCATTAACAGAGAGTAAAGATTATCATAACACACGAAATGAGCGGTTGCAATTCCCGGCAAAAAATAGTAAGCTGTTTTTGGTATCTTTTTAGCAGTCATTTAACGCCTTTTGCCCAAAAAAAGGGGGAGCCCATGAAGCAGAACAAAACCTATCTTCACCTCGGCGTAACGCTGATCGTCTCGGCCTGCGCGGTGCTGATGTTTTACGACACGTTTTTCCAGTCCCGCGTGCTGCTGGACTTTTTCGACAAGCTGATGAGCGTGCTCTCGCCGGTCATCTACGGCCTTGTGTTCGCGTACCTTCTCGCCCCCATCGTCGACTTTTTCGACCGGTATATCCAAAAGGGGCTGCCGAAGGCCAAGTCCTCGCTCGTCCGGGGGCTGAGCATCCTCGTCACGTGGATCTGCGTCATCGCCCTCATCTACCTGATGTTCAGCATCCTCATCCCCGAGCTGGTCGACAGCACGAAGACACTGGCCGACAACTTTGAAAGCTATTATAAAACCGTCTACAACTGGGTCAACAGCCTTGTGGAGAATCAGACGATCTTCTCCGACGACATCTACTCCGACCAGCTGCTCTCCGCACTCAACGGCTACTACGATAAGCTCGTCAAGTGGGTCACCGACACGGTCATCCCGCAGGCGCAGGTCGCGATCGTCGCCGTGACCGGCGGCATCTGGAGCGTCGTCATCTTCCTCAAGAACATTCTCATCGGCATGATGATCTCGGTCTATCTGCTCGCGCGCAAGGAGAGCTTTGCCAAGCAGTCGAAGAAGATCCTCTACGCCATTCTGCCCGAAACGCCGTACCGCCGCACGCTGCGCGCCGTGGCCGAGGCTGACCGTATCTTCAGCGGCTTCGTGCGCGGAAAGCTGCTCGACTCGCTCATCATCGGCATTCTCTGCTTCATCTGCTGCTCGATCTTCAAGTTCCCGTATACGCCAATTATTTCGGTGTTCGTGGGCGTGACGAACATCATTCCGATCTTCGGCCCGTTCCTCGGCGCCATTCCGAGCGCATTCCTCATCCTGCTCGTCAGCCCCAAGCAGTGCCTTTATTTCATTCTCTTCATCATCGCATTGCAGCAGTTTGACGGCAATATTCTGGGGCCGAAGATCCTCGGCGCATGTTCCTCGGCGTGCCGATCTTCGCGTGCATCAGCTCGCTTGTGAACTGGTTCACGAACCGCAGCCTCACGAAAAAGGGCGTGACGGACGACGCGATGTTCGCCCCCGCGCCGCTCGCCTCTCCGGATGAAAAAAAGGACTGATCTCCCCATGAAAACCCTGTACCGTGACAACAAAGGACTGCACCGCTGGCTTTTCGCCTGCGGCGCAGTCCTTGTGCTTTTCTATCTTTTCCGCGGAAACCGCGCGGCCGTCAATTTCTGGGTCTATTCGTTCACGCTGCCCTTCGAGCAATTCTTAGGCCGCGCGTGCGCGGCGCTGCCGTTTTCGGTCGCGGAGCTTCTGTATGTGCTCGCGGCGGTCACGGCGGTCGTGCTGCTCGTGCTGATGGTGCGCTATCTTATAAAGTCGCGCCAAAAAGGGCGCGCCGCGTACCGCTGCGCGCTCTTCGTGCTCGACTTGTTTCTCACGGTCTACGCCGCGTTCTCGCTCCTCTGGGGCGCAAACTACTATGCGGACGACTTCTGCGACAGAAGCGGCCTTTCGCCCGAGCCCGTCGCGTATGAAGACTTAGTCCGCGTCACGCAGTATTTCGCGGACCATCTTGCCGAGGCGTCGACGCACATCGCGCGCGACGAAAACGGCCTCTTCACCGCCGACCGGCAGGAGATTCTTAACTACGCCGACACGGTGTACGACTGCCTGTACGACGAATTTCCGTTCCTCGACATGCCGGACCAGCAGCCCAAGGGCATTTTCTTTTCGAAGATCATGAGCGCGATGAACTTCACAGGCTTCTACTTTCCGTTCACGGGCGAGTCGAACGTGAACATGGACTCGCCCGCGATGCTGCTGGCCTCGACCTGCGCGCACGAGCTCTCGCACCAGCGCGGCATCACGTCCGAGCAGCAGAGCAACTTCCTTGCGGTCCTCGCCTGCACGCGCTGTGACAATGCAAATTACAACTATGCGGGCTGGATGCTCGGCTACATTCACCTCGGCAACGCGCTCTACCGCGTCGACCCCGACGCGTGGCAGCAGATTCGCGATAGCTTACCCGACGAGATCGTGCTCGATCTGCGCTACAACAGCGCCTACTGGGCGCAGTACAAGGGCCTCACGGCCACCGTCACCCAGTCGCTCAATGATAAGATGATCAAATCCTACGGCGATGAACTCGGCACGCAGAGCTACGGTGCGGTCGTCGACCTGCTCGTGAATTACTACGCCTGAGCGCTGCTCGTCTCGCGGTACGCTCACGGCGCGGGCAAAGGGCATCTCGTGCGTCACGATGACCATCGTCATGTGCTCGTCGGCAAGAGAGCGGATGACGCGCAGCACCTCGCCCGTGAGCAGCGGGTCGAGCGCGGAGGTCGGCTCGTCGAAAAAAAGGATTTCCGGCTTCATCGCGAGCGCGCGGGCGATGGCCACGCGCTGCTGCTGCCCGCCCGAGAGCTGATAGGGGTAGGCGTTTTCCTTGCCCTGCAATCCCATTTTGTCGAGCAGCGCCATGGCCTCGGCCTCGACCTCGGCTTTATCACGCTTCTGCACCGAGATCGGCGCGTCGCAGACGTTTTTCAGCACTGTGTAGTGCGGGAAGAGGTCAAACTGCTGGAACACCAGCCCGAACTGCCGCCGCACCTGCGCAAGCGCGGCTTTTCCGGCGTAGACGCTTTTGCCGTTTTCCTCGCGCGCGGCGACGTTTTCGCCATACGCGAGCGTACCGGAATCCATGGTCTCAAGCAGCGTCGCGCAGCGCAGCATCGTCGACTTGCCGCCGCCCGAGGGGCCGATGATCGACACGACCTCGCCTTTTTCCACCTTGAGCGACACGTCCTTTAAGACTTCGAGCGCGCCGAACGCCTTTCTGGCGTTCCGCATTTCAAAAACTGCCATTGCTCTCCCCTCCCTTTAGCGGTAATAGCGCAGCGCCTGCTCCCATTTTTCCATGGCGAAGGCGACCACATAGTTGAAGACATAGTAGAAGACACCCGCCGCCACCAGCGCCAGCATGCCCGGCGTATTCGGCGAGGCAACGATCTGCTTGGCGCGCGTGAACATCTCCACCGTGCCGATGACGGACGCGAGCGACGTGTCCTTCACCAGCGTGATGACCTCGTTCGTCACCGCAGGGATGACGCGCTTGACCATCTGCGGCAGGATGATCTTGAAAAACGTCTGTGCCTTGGTATAGCCGAGCACCTGCGCGGCCTCATACTGCCCGCGCGGGATGGACTCGATGCCGCCGCGGTAGATCTCGGCAAAATACGCCGCGTAGTTGATGACGAACGCGACGATGACCGCCGTGAAGCGCCAGTTGCCCGGCACCGTGACGCCAAGCAGGAGCTTCGGCCCGTAGAAGACGACCATCAGCTGCAGCATCAGCGGCGTTCCGCGCATGATGGAGATATACGCCTTGATGAAGCCGCGCAGCGGCGTCAATCTGCTGCGGCGGCCAAACATCACCGCAAGGCCCAGCGGCATCGAGAATAGCAGCGTCAGCGCAAAGATCAATAGCGATGTGACAAAGCCCTGCGACAGCAGGGACAGCATCGTGGATACAGTCATGGAATGATTCTCCCTTATTCGGTCATAAGCGGGAAAAAGCGGGGGCTTTCGCCCCCGCTCCCTCCCTGAGAAGAGGATGGGCACCTATGAGTTATAATTGGGTTTTACAGTCGCCCGAGGTAAACGTTTTTACTTGTTGATGAGGCACAGGCTGTCGAGCACGAGACCCTGATCGACGTACTTCTGCGCGATCTCCAGCATGGTGCCGTCCTCGGCCATCTTGAGAAGCTCGGCGTTCACCGCGTCGCGCAGCTCGATGTTGCCCTTGAGGAAACCGATGGCGTACTGCTCGGTGGAGAGGGGCTCGTCGAGGATGACGTAGTCGCCGTCGTTGTTCGCGATCTGATACTGCGCAACGCCGAGGTCAGCGGCCACGGCGTCCACCGTGCCCTGGGCGAGGTCCATAAAGCCCATGTTGTAGTCGCCCAGCTCCACGACCTCCTTGAGCGACGCCTTGAAGTCCTCGTTTTCGTTGATCGCGTCGACCGCGGAGGACGCGGCCTGCGCCATCACGCTCTTACCGGCGAGGTCCGCGAGCGAGGTGATACCGCTGTCCGCCTTCACGACCATCACGATGGAGTTATCCACATAGGGGTCGGAGAACGTGTAGTCATTTTCGCGGCCGGTGTAGGTGAAGCCGTTCCAGATGCAGTTGATCGTGCCGCTGGAGAGCTCGGCGTCCTTGCTGTTCCAGTCGATGGCCACGGCCTCGTACTCCCAGCCGAGGCGCGCGCACAGCTCCTTGGCCATTGCGAGGTCAAAGCCGTCGTACGTGCCGTCGGCGGCGATGAAGCCGAACGGCGGGAACTCGGCATCAAAGCCGACGATCAGCTTTTGCGTCTCGCCGCCCTGCGCGTCCTGCGCATCACCGGTATCGCCGGCGGTGTCGTTCTTGCTGCCGCAGGCGGCAAGGGCCAGTACCATCACGGCGGCAAGCGCCATGGCTAAGAATTTTTTCATCGTTTCTTCCTCCTGATTTTTGTCCGGCGCTTGGCCGTTCGATTTAGTGTAGTAACACGATAACACAATAACGTGTGACAGTAAATACACGCACTTTACAAAGATGGAGCGGTAAAGCGAATCGTTTTTTGCCGCTTTCCACAGTTTTCACGGTTTCTGGACGGCAGCGCGGTGTTTGCCTCCCGTTTTTCCCCGCTTTGCGCTTGTTTCTTTTTTTGCCGTGTGCTACAATGCAAGCAAGAATTTTTGATCGCAGGAGGCCATTTTTATGCTGTCTATTGATATCTCCCATGCCGCTTCGTTTCTCCCGTTGCCGTATGAAGCGGCGCTGCGCCCGCGTCTCGAGCGCGCGGCGGGCTGGCTGCAAAACGGCGGCGGAAAGGGCTCTGATTTCATCGGCTGGGTCACGCTCCCGCGCGACTATAACAGAGGCGAGTACGCCCGCATCCTCGCCGCGGCGAAAAAGATTCAGGGCGATTCCAAGGCGCTCGTCGTCATCGGCATCGGCGGCAGCTATCTCGGCGCGCGCGGCGTCATCGAATGCCTCTGCTCCCCGAACTATAACTTAAAGAAGAAGTCCACGCCGAACATCTACTTTATCGGCAACGGCCTCTCCTCCGACGCGCTGCGCGAGGTGACGGAGCTCATCGGCGACGACGATTTCTCCGTCAACGTCATCTCGAAGTCCGGCACGACGACCGAGCCCGCCGTCGCATTCCGCTTCTTCCGCGAAAAGCTCGAAAAGAAATACGGCAAGGAAGAGGCCGCGAAGCGCATCTACGCCACGACCGACGCGCACAAAGGCGCGCTCAAGTCCCTCGCCGATCAGGAGGGATACGAGGAATTCGTCGTGCCCGACAACATCGGCGGGCGCTACAGCGTGCTCACCGCCGTGGGCCTTCTTCCCATCGCCGTCGCGGGCGTTGATCTGGATGAACTCATGGGCGGCGCGCAGGAGATGATGTCGCTCTGCGCGAAAAACGATTACAGCAATCCCGCGTGGCAGTACGCCGCCATGCGCCACGAGCTCTACCGTCAGGGCAAGAAGGTGGAGCTTCTCGCGTGCTTCGAGCCTGCGTTCCGCTTCATGGCCGAGTGGTGGAAGCAGCTCTACGGCGAGAGCGAGGGCAAGGAGGAAAAGGGCCTCTTCCCCGCGAGCGTCGACTTCACCGCAGACCTGCACTCGATGGGCCAGTACATCCAGCAGGGCGAGCGCATGCTGATGGAAACCGTTGTGCGCTTTGCGCCCGCGGAGCACCAGATGATCGTTCCCTTTGACGAAGTCAATGGCGACGGGCTCAACTTCCTTGCGGGAAAGACGATGGACTTCATCAACCGTCAGGCCATGGACGGGACGCTGCTCGCCCATGTCGAGGGCGGCGTGCCGAACATCATTTTGAACCTCGATGAGAACAACGCCCGCACGATGGGCCAGCTCATTTACTTCTTTGAATACGCCTGCGGGCTGAGCGGCTATCTGCTCGGCGTGAATCCCTTCGACCAGCCGGGCGTGGAGGCCTATAAAAAGAACATGTTCGCGCTGCTCGGCAAGCCCGGATACGAGGAAATGGGCGAGGAGCTGCGTAAGCGCCTGCGCTGAATTTTTTGAATCAACCTGAAACTTTCCATTCAGCATTGCAAATTTGTTTCATTTATGCTATGCTGATGCCATCAGAAAGACCATCCCCCGCAAAAGAGGCGGGGATCTATTGAAAGGAGTGATTTCTATGGTCAGACTCATCATGGGTGAAAAGGGCACCGGTAAGACCAAGAAGCTGATCGAAATGATCAATACCACTGCGCAGGAGGATAACGGCAGCATCGTCTGCGTCGAAGCAAAGTCTACCATGACCTTTGACCTGCACTATCACGTTCGTCTGATCTCTGCCTACGAGTACGACCTGTCCAACTACGAGGCCCTGCGCGGCTTCCTGTTTGGCCTGTACGCGGGCAATTACGATATTTCCCACATCTTCATCGACAACCTGTTCAAGATCACCGGCGGCGAGTGCAACCAGGCGGCCGACGATTTCCTGAACGAGCTCGAGGCATGCAGAAGTATCTGTAAATTTTACTTTCGCAAAAATAAGAAGAACGCCTCGGAAGAGGCGTTCTTTTTTCTTTGCTGAAAGGCAGGATTTTTGGCAGCGCGGTGCTCTGCACTTTGTTCCCTGCGTGCCGCAGGGTGCGCAGTAAGGGGGATACTCTCTTTCTCGAAAGAGAGTATCCCCCTTAAACCCCCCGAGAGAAAGGACGAGGGGTCTTGCCCCTCGACCCCGCACATTGGCAGTTTGTAGCTCGAAGAGCTGCACGCGCTGCGCAATCAGGCGCGGTGTACGTGGCTTCGCCACGAGTCCCTGCGAGTCGTTACCGGTATCAACCGCGCCTTACTACCGTGAGGCGCGTGTGACGGGAGCACGGCGGCAGACATCTTGCGGGCGCGGCATTGCTGCGCTCGCCGCGCGTGGGATGAAACAAATGTTGCAATTTGTCGGAACTTATGATACGGTAATAACAAGGCGCTGCACGAACGGCAGGCGGTTGGCTACATCCTCCAAGAGGAGGTGGTAGATATGCCTATTACGATCACGTTACATATCCTTGGATATGTGGTTACGATCCGTATAAAAAGCGAAAACCGCCACTCGGCCAAGTGACGGTTTCTCATTTTGAGTCTTCCTAACTTCCCGGGCTGACCGCTTGTCGCAGCGCCCTTTCTACGCCCATTATAGCAAATTCTCCCGCGCTGTCAAGCGACAGTGCGGGCTTTGTTTTTATCTGCCTTATTTATGCCAAATCTCGCAGCTGTCCGGCGCGTATTTCCATAAGCTGCAGACCGTTCACAGAAAAGAACACTATTGAAATAGAAAAGCAGCAATCCCACCCCGCGGCGAGCGCAGCAAAGCCGCCCCCGCAGGCAGTCCGCCGCCGTACTACCGTCACTCGCGCCCCACGGAGTAGGGCGCGGTTGCGAATGGTGACGAAATGAAGGGATTCGTGGCGAAGCCACGTACACCGCACCCGATTCCGCAGGCCGCGCAGCTCTTCGAGCCACAGACTGCCAATGTAAGCGGGGTCGAGGGGCAAGGCCCCTCGTCCTTTCTCTCGGGGGTTTAAGGGGGATACTCTCTTTCGAGAAAGAGAGTATCCCCCTTTATCCGTGCAGCGCCAAGCGCTGCTCTCCCCGCGGCACCAGTGCCGCAGCTTCCTTTGCACTTGTGCGAAAAAGAGAAAAAGGAAACAAAAAGCCCCCGCCGGGATCGGCGAGGGCTTCTTGCTGTGTTGTGTGTGTATTTTTAGGAGGGAGAAAATCACATCGGGGGGAGCTCCCGATGCCGTAGCCGATGACGCGGGCGAGCTCGCGGATCTGCGCGTCGATGTCGCGCGTCGTGACCATAACGGTCTCGTGGCCGCGCAGGGCGGCGGGGTCGACGTCTGATTTGCCTGCTTCTTCGAGCACGTCGAGCGTCAGCGTGGCCGCGTCGACGACCGTGGGAACGCCGATGGCGTAGACCGGCACGCCGAGTGTGTCGCGGCTGAGGGGACACCTGTGATTGCCCACGCCACTGCCGGGGACGATGCCCGTGTCGGAAAGCTGCACCGTGGAGCAGAGCCGCATGAGCGAGCGGGACGCGAGCGCGTCGATCGCGATGACCGCGTCGGGCTGCACCGCGCGCACCGTGCCGCGCAGCGTCTCCATCGCCTCAATGCCCGTCCGGCCCAAAACCCCCGGTGTCAGCACGCTGACAGAGCAAAATGCGGAAAACGCGCCGTTTTGCCGCAGATGGCGCGTTACAAGCACATGCTCCGCACTCCTCGGCCCGATGGCATCCGGCGTCATGCTCGCGTTGCCGAGTCCCGCGACGAGCACGCTTTTCACATTCTCGCCGAGCAGCGCTCGAAGCTCCGCCCCCACGGCGCGCGACGCGCGCTCGAGCATGTCATCCGCGTTTTTTTGCAGCGGCGAGAGGTCGAGCGTCACATACCGCCCGCGGGGCTTGCCGAGCTGGCGCGCCGCGCCCTCGGTGTCGATGCGCACGCTCGTCACGCTGCACCCGCGGCGAAAAACCGTCCGGCTGTCCACGCCGGAGAGCGTCTGCGCGCGGCTTTTCGCGCAGAGCAGCTCGTGCGCCTCCATGGCAAGATCGGTGCGGTATTGGAGCATTTTGCCTCTCTCCTTTTACTAAATCTTGTTTTCTTTCCCTATTTTATCCACAAAGTTTTGTGTCATACAAAAAAATCAGAAAATTTCGAAAAAATGCTTGCAATTTCTTGCATTCTTTGCTAAAATACCATTCTGCACGGTGGATTTTTTGTCCGCCGGCGCGAATTCCAACCGGAGGAGGTGTTTGGTTTGCCGAATATTAAGTCTGCCAAGAAGCGCGTTCAGGTGTCTGGTGTGCGTAATGAGCGCAACAAGGCCGACAAGTCCGCACTGAAGACCGCACTCAAGAAGTTCGAGGCGGCTGCCGCTGAAGGCAATCGCACCGAGGCCGAGAGCGCTTACAAGGTCGCAGTGAAGTCTGTCGATAAGGCTGCTGCTAAGGGTATTCTGCACAAGAATAACGCCGCGCACAAGAAGAGCGCGCTGACCCTGAAGCTCAACAGCGTTGGCTAATCGAGCGAAAATGAGAGCCATCCCCAGGTAAGGGGGCCATTCTCTCACGTGAGAGAATGGCCCCCTTTGTTCGCACCCCTGCGGCACGCAGGGACCAAGATGCAGCGCTGCGCGCTGCTTACTTTTTGTTAGGATTATAATAATCCGTCTCCTCCGGCAGGACGATCGGCAGCCCGTTCTGATACACCGGAAGCGTCTGGAACTTGAATCTCGACACCTTGTGCTTGCGGTCGATCTGCTCCTTGATGGCGGGGTCGACCTCGCCCTTGCGGATGTACTCGTTCACCGCGTGGTAGGTAAAGCCGAGGTTGTCCTCGTCCGTCTTGCCGGTCAGGCCGTCGGACGGCGGCTTGATGAGGAAGCGCTCGGGCAGACCCAGCTCCGCGCCCAGCGCGATGACCTCCTCGGTCGTGTACATGCCGAGCGGCGAGAACGCGCCCGCGCTGTCGCCGTAGATCGTGCAGTAGCCGACCCAGTCCTCGGAGAGGTTCGAGGTGTTGATGACGATGCCGCCCTCCTCGCTCTGCGCGATGGCGTACAGCGTCGCCATGCGGATGCGGGACGGCAGGTTCACCTTCGTCTGGCGGCTCGCCTCGATGCCCACGCGCGCCATCTCGTCGAGAATGCCGCTCGTGCCGCCGTGAATATTGAACGTGTAGTGGCGGATGTTCAGCACGTCGACAAGGCCGTTGGAATAGTCGATGTCCGGCTGCACGCCGTCGGGCATCAGCACGCCGACGACATTCTCGCGACCGTAGGCCGCCACGCTCAGCGCCGCCGTGACGGAGCTGTCCTTGCCGCCCGAAATGCCGATGACGGCGGTCTTGCCTCCGCACGCCTTCATCTGCGCGCGCATCCAGTCGAGAAGTCCCGGAAGCTGCTGCTTTGCGTTGAATTCTGCCATAGTCTTTTGCTCCTTCATATTACTTCAGCAAAGCGGGAAGGCTCCCCTCCCTGCTGAGAAAAAATTTGCTTTTGTTGTACCACACTTCCGCTAAGCTTTCAAGTACCCTTCGGCCTGCTTTAAAAACATTTCCCGATATTTTCCGTTCTGCGCCATCAGCTCCGCATGCGTGCCGGATTCTATGATTCTTCCATCGGAGAGAAGATAAATTCGGTCCGCATCCACGACTGTGGAGAGCCGGTGCGCGACCATGACGGTGGTCGTCGGCGAGCAGTCAAAGATTAGCTTTGCAATGCGGTATTCGGCGATCGGGTCCAGCGCGCTGGACGGCTCGTCGAGGATGAGCAGCCCAAATTCGCTGTGCAGCAGCCGCGTCAGGCATAGGCGCTGCGCGTCTCCGCCCGAGAGCACCGCGCCGTTTTCGTCGAACTCCTTCGTGACCTGTGCGTCCAGAGAAAGCCGCAGGCCGACCGCTTCAAGGCAGGCCATGAGCCGCGCATCGTCCGCGTCGGCGTAGGCCGTCATATTTTCGCGGACAGACAGCGCGTACAGGCGGGACTGCTGAAACGCGATGCCGATCCTGCCGCGCAGCGTGCTCACGTCATAGTCCGCGATCGGGCGGCCGTTGATCTGCACCGTTCCTCCGTCCGCGTCGTACAGGCGGAGCAGGAGCTTTGTGAGCGTTGTCTTTCCCGCACCGTTTTCGCCGACGATGGCGATCTTTTCTCCGGGCGCGATGACAAGACTCAGATCACGGATGGCAAACTCATCGCTGCCGCCGTAGCGGTAGGACACATGGTCGAATCGGACGGAAAACGGGCCGTCCGACGCTTTTTCGCCGTCTGTCGACGCTTCGATGGTCGAATCTGTGTCGAAAAAGCGCTGCACCTTCTGCGCGTATGCAATCCCTAAGGCGACCTGCGAGCTCCACCAGCCGAGCGCGTTGAGCGCCTCCTTGAGCGCGAGCGACGAGGCGATCAGCGTCGCATAGACGCCGATGCCGCCGATATTGCCAGACATCACGCCCCACGCGACATAGACGGGCACGGCGAACGTCGTGCCGAGCTGCGCGAGGTTTACCAGGAGGTCAATCAAAAATTCTTTTGCGCCGTATTTTCGATAGATCGCAGCCCTGCTCTTCACAGAGCCGTTGAACAGCGCAAAAAGCGGCTTTTTGATGTTCGATGCACGCAGGTCGGCGACCGCCGTATGATCAAAAAACAGCCGTCGCAGATAGTCGGCCTTCCGCTGGTCGTTGACCATGGCCGTCTCACGCTCCACGGACACCCTGCTCCAGTAAATTTGCGCATACGCGACAAACGCAGAGCAGCCCAGAACGCAAAAGCGAGAAGAGATTTTGCAGCGTCTCCGACGACTGCGAGGCAAATTTCTCCGTCGTTAGCTTGTAGCTGTCGAAATAGCTCGGATCGTCAAAGTGCCGGTAGTCGACCGTCAGGGCTTTTTCGTAGATCGACCGCTCGATCGTCCCCTCGATCTCCTGCTTTTTCCACCGGAGGTAAAAATCCTCGTACACCGCGTGGAGCAGATCAAGCGCCAGCGCGAGCAAAAGGTATGTCAGGCCCGTCAAAAATGCCGCTTCAAACGGCTTTCCCGCTTCGATCATTTCGATCACCGCCTGCGCCAGCGTCGCGGAAAAATACCCCGCCGCCGGCACAAACAGCACCGATGAGATAAACGAGCCGACCATTAAGGTCTTGCCGTACTTCCACCAGGGCGCTAAAAGGAAGCAAATGCTGCCCCAGTCCTGCCTGAGCTTTCCAACCGTCTTCTCCGGAATCAACCTTCTTTCTGTAATTGTCGTTGGTTTTATTCTTACTTAAACTGATTCACCGTCGCGGCATTATTTTCCCACGCGGCAGGCCGCGCGGGACCAGCGCTTTTCCAGCGCGTCAATGACGTAGCGCGAATCGGAATAGAGCTCCACGACGCACGGCTCTTTTAAGAGCCGCAGCGCCTCGATGACGGCGGTGAGCTCCATGCGGTTGTTCGTCGTGCTCGCCTCGCCGCCGGAGAGCTCGCGCTCGTGCGCGCCGTATTTGAGCACCGCGCCCCAGCCGCCGGGGCCGGGGTTGCCCGAGCACGCGCCGTCGGTATAGATAATGACCTGTTTCATGCGTTTCCTCAATAAGAGCTGATCTCGAGCGATGCATCGTCCTCGCCCGGCGTGATCGAACGAATTTCGACCGTGTACTTCATTTCCGGCGAGACGACGATCTCGACGCGGTCGCCGACCTTTTTCCCCAGGATGGCCTTGCCGACGGGCGATTCCTTGCTGATGAGGCCCTTGAGCGCGTTCTGCCGCAGGGTGGTCACGAGCTGGATGTTCTGCTCTTTCCCCAGCTTTTCGTTATAGAGCACCACGTGGTCAAAAAGGCCGACGGTGCCCTCTTTTTCGTTCACTTCGATGACCTTCGCCGTCGCGATCATGCGCTCCAAGTAACGGATGCGGCTCTCGTTGCGGTTTTTCTCCTGCTTGGCGACCTTGTACTCGTAGTTTTCGCTCAAGTCGCCGAACGCGCGCGCCGTCTGCACATCTTCGATGAGCTTGGGGCGAAGCGTAAGTCGCCGGTGCTCCAGCTCTGCCTTCATCTTGTCAATGTCGACCTGTGTCAGTTCGTCATACATGGTGTATTCGCTTCCTTTTATTTTGCTTACCCTCTGCTCTGCGCGTGCGCCTTCTTGACGCGCGCGACGCGCTGAGCGTATTCCTCGCGGTCCAGAATGCCCGCGTCATATAAGACCTTCAAACTCTCAAGCCGGTCCTCGCAGCTGTCCATGTGGACAGAATGCACCTCGCCGCTGTCGGCCTGCTTCCTGCGCGCGATCTCCCAGCGCTTTTCGCTGTGTGCGCGCTCATCGGCGTGGCGCTGCTCGTTTCTCTCCCACTCGTCGGCGCGGTGCTGCTTGTGGAGCGCCTTGATCTCCAGCGGGTCGGGGCGCTTTTTCTCCGTCTGCCCGCGCAGCGCATCAAGATCCTCGGCTGCGCGCTTTGCCTTTTTGATGAGCTCGTCGGGCGTCGACGAAATGCTGCCCGTTTCCCGATCATTGACCTTTTTGTCCTCGTTGGCGACAGCCGCCTTGAAAACCCAGACAAGTGCGATGATAATAAGGATCAAAACTTCTCCCATTGTCCGCGCTCCTTTCTCTTACAGCCGGTCCAGAATGTCCCTGCGTTTTTCCTGATACTCCTCTTCCGTAATGAGGCGGCGGTCGTAAAGGGTCTGCAACTCCTCGAGCCGCACCTCCGCATCGGATTTTCTTTCCTTTGCGCCGTCGTCTGTCTCGTCGGTGATCTCGTATCCGCCGTTGTACTTCACAACGCCCGCCGCGAGCAGGAAATTGTAGATGCCCATGCCGAAGGCCATCAGGCACCAGATGGCCTTGAAGCCGATCATCGCGCCCATATCCGGAATGGCAAAAAGGCCGAATATGCCCATCGCACAGCCGATGATACCGCCAAAGATGCTTGCGCCCTTGCTGGGTTTATAGTGGATGTTTCTTCTCATGGTGACCTCCTCACAGCTTCTTTCTTCGTGCGTCATATTCTTCTCTGCTCAGGATTCCCGCCTCGTAGAGAGTCTTGAGGTTCTTTTTCCTCTCTTCCCGGCTGCCGGTCTCCGCACTTGGCATCACGGAGTTTTCCACAGGCTTTGGCGGAACGGGGATTTCTTCTGCCTCTTTAGACGCAGAATCGTCAGAAATTGTTTCTGCCCGCTCCTTCTTTCTCCACGGCATCGCCGCGCGGACAAAGCAGACCGCCGCACCGAGGCCGAAGAAAATTGCACCGGAGCGTCCGCTCTGTTCCTTCTGCTTCCGATCGTTTTCCACCATTTCCTGAACGGTGCGGTCCATCTCTTCATCGCCGAAGTCAAAGTCGCTCATATCGATCACAATGCTGTTTGTATTGTCAGCCTCCGGCGCGATCTGCGGCCAGATCAACGCCAGCGCCGCACCCAGCAAAATCACGCCGAGCACGATCATGCCCGGGCGGGTATAGATAGCGCGCAGCACCTCCATATTGTTCTCGTGTTTGCGCTGCTGCTGGCGCTCTATTGCGTCGCCCAGCGACTGCAAAATATTTGCCATTGCCATGCCCTCCTCCTTTTGGCTCTATTCTACCGAAGAGAGGTTTGTCTTTCCAGCAAGCTGGGGTTTACATGGGTTACTTTGACATGTAACTTTGATGTTACATCGGTTTTTTCAGCGCAAAAGCGCTGAAGGGGGGCTCCCATTGGCATGGGAGTGCGCAGTCAAAGGGGGTATTCTCTTCTCGAAGAGAATACCCCCTTTGTATCCCCCAGAGAAGGACGAGGGGAGACCCCCCTCGACCCCCGACATTGCGGGTCTTATTCTTGAATAACTGCACGCGCTGCGCAATGTAAGTGCGATGTACATGGCTTCGCCATGAATCCCTACTACTCGTTACCAGTATCAACCGCGCCTTACTATCGTGAGGCGCGAGTGACGAAAGTCTGGCGGCAGACTGCGTGCGGAATGCGGCATTGCTGCGCTCGCCGCATTGTGAAGATTGGCTGTAGACGATAATTACTGCGCACTTCTACAAGATGGGTAGAGCGGCAGCGGATAATAGAAGCAGAGGCAAATCGTCTAGCAACTCCAAACGCGGCAACGCCGCGCTATGGGCAGTGCAATCGGCGAGCATTGCAGCTCTCCGAGCTGCTCGCTTGCAATGGGAAACGCCTTTCTTTTGGACGGTCACACCGCCCGTTTTCTTTCTCGGGAAAGAAAATGGGGGGTGTGGTTTCGTCCCACGCAGTGGGACAAGAGGTTCGAGGAGTTTACTCCTCGCTCTCCTCATGCTCTGTGAGCGCCATGGAAATGACGCTATCTCCCTCTTCCTTGAAGCGCATGACGATCACGCCCTGCGTGGCTCTGCCAGTGGTGCGGATCGCCTCGACCGGTGTGCGGATGAGGATGCCCGCGCGCGTGACGAGCAGCAGATCCTCGCTGCCGTCCACGACCTTGACGCCGACGATGCCGCCGGTCTTCTCGGTCACCATGTAGTTCTTGATGCCGAGGCCGCCGCGGTTCGTGATGCGGTACTCCTCGACCGGCGTTTTCTTGCCGTAGCCCTTTTCGGTGATGGTCAGGACTTCCTTGCCCTCCTGGGCGCGGGCGGCGCCGACGACGTAGTCGCCCTCGCGCAGCTTGATGCCGCGCACGCCGACCGCCGTGCGGCCCATCGCGCGGACATCGGTCTCGTCAAAGACGACCGCCATACCGTCGTGCGTGGCGATCAGAATCTTCTGCTCGCCGTCCGTCTCACGCACGCTCACCAGCTCGTCGCCCTCGTCGAGGTTCAGCGCGCGGATGCCGTTGTTGCGCAGGTTCTTGAGCGTCTCGACCGGCAGACGCTTCACCGTGCCGTTGCGCGTCACCATGGTGAGGAACAGATTCTCGGCATTCAAGTCGCGGAAGTGGATCATCGCCTGCACGCGCTCGCCCGTCTCCACCTGGATGATGTTGACGATGTTTGTGCCCTTGGCAGCCTTGCCGCTTTCGGGGATCTGATAGCCCTTCTTGCGGTACACCTTGCCGGTGTCCGTAAAGAAGAGGATATAGTCGTGGGTCGAGGCGGTGAACACGTCGACCACCGTGTCCTCGTCGCGGGTGGTGATGCCCTTCTTGCCCATGCCGCCCTTACTCTGCGCGGTGTACTCGCTCGCGCTCGTGCGCTTGATGTAGCCGTTGCGGGTCAGGGTGAAGACGCACTGCTCCTCCTCGATGAGGTCTTCGATGTCGATCTCGTCCTCGACCTCCTG
>QWCN01003520.1_pt1 | contig 18005 bp, 13 predicted proteins | sample 1972711 | NCBI WGS metagenome assembly QWCN01 (sample SAMN09866707, study PRJNA288562) | Human gut metagenome isolate term1_stool, whole genome shotgun sequencing... | isolation source: gut | host: Homo sapiens | place: USA: California
ATGGTCATGACCATCACACACGCCAAGATTGCGCTAATAAGTTTCTTCACTTTCACACGATCGCCTCTTTTCTATTTTATAATCCTTTAAATGAACGCACCCCATCCTTCCCTTCAACTTTTTCATGAATTCTCCGATAGACGCCCCGCCGTATTGCAGCCAATACGTGTCCGCCGTGAAATTGATATGCGGAGCGTTTTTCAGCATATACTCCAATACCGTTTCCCCGTCCCGTTTGAAAAACTCAAAATGATGGTGATGATAAAAAAACGCAAACCCGTTTTTACGCATCTTCTCCGCCGCCCTTTCCAGTGCCCCGATCGTTTTTTTGCTTTCCTTCTCGTCCGCGAAAATCTTTAACGGCATCATCCCCAGCCCGATATTTTTACATCCGAAACGCGCGTGTTCCTCCATCAGTTTTTCCGTATCCCGTATGATCCGTTCCATCGGCACGTGCGTGAGATATACGGCCATACCGCTCTCCTCGCCCGCCCGCGCTATCCGCTCCGCATCAAACTCCGCGCCGGAATACTGCACGTACGAGTATCCCGCCGCCCGCAGCTTATGCAGCGACGAAACAAGCTCCGCCTCCGTCTGAATCAGACTTCGGATCGAATACAGATTGATTCCCGCTTTCATTCCCTTTCAAAACCTCCGTTTTTCTCCCTATATCCCGCTTTTACGAGCAGCCCCTTTAAAGCCTCCGCAGCCGCGTCGAACGCCGCGTCCCCGCTTTTATATACGTATCTGTGCCTCATCCGCGTCCCGTCTATCCCGGCATACCCCTCGAAAACCCTGAGGTGCGGCTCCAATGTCAATACTTTATCTCCCGTGAGCATTTCCACAAGTTTATCTATCTTCCCCTCGCCACAGCCCGCCGGCACCAGCTCCCCCGTCGCAGAAAGATCTTTGATATGAAAATAATCCGTCTTTTTGTGCAGCAGCAAAAGCGTCTTATCCGCTTCTTCCCCTACCTGTAAATAGTTTGCGGGATCGTAGACGTATTTCAGTTTCTTTACGTTTTTCATGATTTCCAGCACGCGCTCCGAACGATCTCCGTAAATTTCCTTTTCGTTTTCGTGATACAACGTCACGCCGAATCGCTCCGCCGTTTCCGCCATCTCGTTCAGATACCCGAACACTCTCTCCTTTTCTTCGTATGCGTTGAAAAAGCTGAACACCCGAACTTTATCCGTTCCCAATATATTTGCCATGCCGCAGACGCGTTTTACCGTTTCCAAATAGCCCACGAAGTTGACGCTTATCTCCGTTTTTCCCAAGGGCGAACCGATTGCCCATACCTTTATCCCGCCGTCCGAAAGTTCTTTTGCGTAACTCTTGCACTCGCTTTCGCTAAACTCCGACACGTTCTTTCCGTCAACGCTCCGAAGTTCCGTATAACCGATATGGTTCCGCCGCAGCGCTTCGATCTGTCCTTTCAAATCCGACGATGCCTCGTCTGAAAATCCGCTCAGCACGATCATCCTCCACCTCCGATGTTAAGGGAGCGCGACCTTTTTCATAGCCGTCCCCGATTCTCTTGCCTTTTAAATTTTCCGTTCTCTTTTCCGAAAAGCGCCGCGCGAAAAACCGAGTCTTTCTCTTTCCATGCGATGAAAATGTTATTTCTCGGCCGCACTCTTTTCTATGCGATTATAGTTTACACCATTCAAAGCTGCAAATCAATTGCAATTTTGAGCTATTTATATTGTATTTTCGCGCATTCTATGTTATAATAAAAGCGAAAAGCTTTGTATGCGCGGATATGGGGGCTAAGGGATGGAGCAGAATGCCGATTCCGTGATCATAAAACAAAGACTACTTGTTTTTTAGAAGACGCCGCGCCCGCGCACAGCGTCCGTTAGAGTATCGTCTATCCGAAGAAGCGGGCAAGTATGGCGTCATAGCGTTCCTTTATACTACGAGCGAAAACGTACGTCCATGCGGTATTTCGCATACGATTTCAACATAACGTCAGGTAAGGCTATGCCGTCCTGCAACTACCCGTTTTCGAATACTGTACGGTTAAACCGCGGTGTGATAAAAGCAAAACCCGTGTCCGCGTAACGTCGCTCCCGCGACAATCAAAAAATCGAGGAAAAACTCCGATGCCGCTCTATAATTTTTATTCCGACGCTTCGATGATGTTTCGGCATTTATCCGACGAAACCCCGAAAAACGCGGATTTTCAAATGCACATTCACGATCAGTTCGAACTTTTATACTTCGTCCGCGGAACGGCGGAATGTATCGTGGAAACGACCTCCTATCAACTGCTTCCCGACACTTTGATGGCGATGCGCCCCATGGAATCCCACCGTATCAATATTCTCGCTTCCAGCCCTTATGAGCGTTATACGCTCAATTTTTCGGCGGAACTGCTCGACGCAATCACCCCCGAAAAGAAGCTTCTCTCTCCCTTTTTCGACCGATCTTTGGGCGAAAAGAATCTCTACCGCGCCTCGGAATTTGAAATTCATCCCCAAAAACTGTTTTCGGCGATGGCGTCGCCGCAGTTTTCCGAGGGAGAGAGGCGAACCGCCATACTCATCAATTTCTACGCGCTGCTCGGACAGCTCTTCTCGGCGTTTTCCGTCAAGAGATCGGAAGCTTTCGGCGCGGAAAAATCGCCCGCGCTGGAAACGGCGAATTATATCAACGAGCATCTTTTCGAGGAATTATCCGTCCGGTCTTTATCCGATAAATTTTATATGAGCGTATCACAGCTGAACAGGCTGTTTAAAAAGGCGACGGGGTTTTCCATCTGGGAGTATATCGTGAACAAGCGGCTGGCGGCAGCGCGAAACCTCATCAAAGAAAACACGCCCGCCACCCGCGCCTGCGCCGAGTGCGGCTTCAACGATTATTCTTCTTTCTATCGGCTCTACCTAAAAAAATTCGGCGTATCCCCTAAGGAAGATATTTCCAAGGCGAAAAAATAAGGCGCCGCGCTCTTCCAAAAGACTCGGCGTACATTCTTTTCTGCCTCTTTCGGAGAGTTTTAAAAAACATTTCCGTTTTTTCTTGAAATTTTATCGAGCCGAATCCCCCAATAGGAAGGGTATTTAAATTGTGAAAGGCAGGGGTACAGAGCGCGCTTAAACGCCGCCTTTCTATCCGCTCTCCGCTCCGAAGCTTCCCTTTTTTCCTTGATTCTTTTTCACCGCATTACGCCTTTATTCTTTCGTTTGTTATAAAACAGACCTGTTTCCTCTTAAATTTAACTTGTCTGTCTTTTCTTCCTTTCGCTATCGTTGCAGTATCCGCCCACTCTTTCGCCTAGCACGACGGATTCTTTGATGGAATGCTGTTTCTCCTCTCTCGCCCGCGACTTTATCACCGCGACAAAATTTTATCGGGATGTTCCGCAAGAAAAAAGAAGAGCTTTTCGGCTCCTCTTTTTCCGGTTTTTGAGTTTTCAATCAATCGTTCTTTCGTTTAAAACACGTTGACGGTGACGGAATTGACATAATTATTGTATAAAATATCCGTTTGTTTGCTGTATAAGCTTCCTCCGCCCATAAAATCCAAGCGTTTTTCTTCGAGTTCGGGGATTTTTCCTTCGTTTCCCTCCAAATATTCGCAGAGGATTTCCGACACGTCGCGCATCCTCTGTTTCAGCCCGCCGAGCCGCGCCGTCTGCACCTCGAAACCGTTTCTCTTGTTTTCTCTATTCCATTGGCGAGAAAACAAAGCGTAAAATTCATCCGTCTTTTCAAGCATGACGGCGCATTCGCCGAGCAGTTTTTTCAGCGTTTCCGTATCTCCTTTTTCATAGGCGCCTCTCAGCCGCACGCCAAAATCCGCCTTTATGCTGAGAAGATCGGACAGCGAAGCAAGCGTATCGAACAGATACCCGAACTTTCCGACTTTCTCCTTTGCGGCAAGGATCTCCTCGGCGTTTCGTTTGAATATTTCTCCCGTATCCGTGTCAACATTGCTGTCGAAAGAGCCGAGAAGCAGATCGTTATACAAAAAATATTTACTGCTGCAATTCGTCTGCGGGAGCATGGGCGCCATTTTCAGACGATTGGCGAGTTCTAACTTGATAAAGCTGTCGTAATCGCCCGCAAAGGCGCCGAAAAGCCGTTTATCGACCTCGAACTTCCCTCCGTACACATAATCAGAATAGAGGGCGACGACGGGCAGAACGGCAAAGATCGAACATTCGGCGCCGTTGTCCCCCCACGCCGTCAACATCAGACTACGGACGTTTTCGGCGGCGCAGGCTTTCAGCGCTTCGGCGCCGTTTTTGAGGCTCAAAGACAGCAGAGGTGCAAAGCCCGACCATTTCCAGGCCCCGCCCGCAAAGGAGAAGTCCTCGGTAAGCGCCTTATGTTTTTTGATCATCTTCACATAATCGCCCGTTTCCTGATGATAGTAGTCCCAATAAATCAGCGACACGCCTCCGCGAAATCCCTCCCGAAACGCTGGGGTGACAGGTTCGTCGAGGGCGTAATATTTGCCCCGATAGGCGTTTTTGAAAAACATATCCGACCACATGGAGGGAGAAAAGCCGTATTTTTCGCACAGTTTCAACACGGCGGTCAAGTGACCGTCCATAATTTCCGCCTTGGGATGCCAACCGTTTTCCCTGAAATATCGTCCGCTGCCCAAAAGTTCCGCTTCATCCATTCCGATATTTATTTTATCCGTTTTATACGCTTTCCTCAAAGAGGCGAACATATTTTCCAAAAGTCTATAAACGCGCTCGCTGCCGACGAGGAGAATATCCGCGCAATCGAAACATTCCTGATAATTCTGCCACCTCAAAAGCCCGGAGAGATGCGCCAGCGTTTGGATGCACGGGACCGTTTCTATGCCGAATTTCATGCCGTACTCCACCACTTCCTTGATTTCGCCGCAGGACAGACGACCGCGCAGATAGCCGAAATACGGTTCGTTTTCCACCTCGTAAGTATCCTCGGTATAGAGTTGCAGTTCGGTATATCCGTTGATGGCCAGGAGGCGTATCCATTTTTTCAGCGTTTCCGTTTTCAGCACGGCGTTTCTCGACAGATCCGCCATAAAACTCAGTCTGTCCGCGCGTATCTTTAAACAAAGCCTGCGTTTCCCGCTCAATATAAAACAAAAAGCTTTTAAAAAGGCGGGAAGATGGGGCGCGCCGATGACGATCACCCTATCCCGCGACGATACGCGGAGTTCGTCGGTCTTCTCATAGACGAGCGATTCCCCGTCTTGCGAAAGGCGAAAATCCAGTTCCTTTTCCAGCTCGACGAGCGCAGCGGCGAAAGAGGCGGGTAAGCCGCCGATATTAAAGTCCATTTTCCTCTTCTCCTTCCCTCAATTTACACAGGACATAAACGGGAATCGCGCTCCATCCGTGGCTTAAAGAGCCAGCTCCGTTAAAAGCGGCTTCCCCCTGTTCGTCCTCGAAAAAGGTAGTCGCTCCCTGTTCGAGCATTTTTCCCCACCTGTTTTGAATATCCCCGACGATGCGGGCGTTTATCTTCTCGTCGCCGCAGCCAAGCAGCGCCTTATATTTGAAAAAGGTATTATTGATGGCGACGGGTGACAAAAACGAAGGCTTCGACAAAAGTTCTGCGATGCGTTCCCGATGCGGGGAATTTGACGCAAGGAGCACTAAGCTGTTGGTAAGTTCCGAGTAGTGGCTCAGCGTTCCGTCATTCTCCATAAAGCTGGCGTAACATCCCTTTTCCGCATCGTAGAACTTTTCCAGATTGTCCGTCAGCGTATAAAGCGCCCTTTCATATTCGTCCGTATTCCGCCCTATCCGCCCAGATAAATAGCGATAGCTTTTCAGCGCCAGAATCATGAACGCGTTGAGCGGCGCTTCGTAGCGATCCTCGGGAAGCGTCAGAAAATTTCCGTCGAGTCCCTCGGTCCATTCGTAAAAGTTCCAATAATATTCCCCTTTCACAGCTTTTAAAAGACCTTCCGTTTCGATTCGGGAAAGCAAATTATTTAAAACGGTCTGATAGTTTTCCTCATAGCGCTCGAAAAGGGAAACGTCACCCGAAAAGCGGACGTATTCTTCCAAAGCACAGAATTGGACGAGAGAAAAACAGGGAATCGTCAGACAATCCCGCGCAGTCGAACGGGGCGCCGTCAAAGTGAAAAAGCCGTCCTCTCGCAGATTTTCAGACAGCAATTCCAAGGACGCGCGGGCAAAGGATGTTTCCCCGAAGGCAAAATAGCCGCAGAGCATTTGAGTGCGACCGTCCATCGCATACAGTGCCTGCTCCCGCCAGGGCGTATCCTCGTAATGTTCGTGCATACAAAGTTTGAGCGTATTTACCGAAACGTCATATATCTTCTGCAACCGTGAGTCGTCGAACTTCCGTTCTATTTTCGTTACGGGATAACCGACGGAGAGGAGATTAAAATCGTATACGACGGCCGTAGGAGAGTCTAAAAACAGGGAAAGATACCTTGCGCCCAAACGCCGAAAATAGCCCGTAAACCGATTCCTGCCCTTTTTCAACCGAAAATCAAAAGCAAAATTACGGCCTAAAATATAACTTCTGATCCTGCCGTCCGCAATGTGCTCGCCGTAAGCGACGCACATATCGCACGCCTCTTCCACCTCTATATCGAACGTTAACAGCCCGCATTTTTCTTCGCCCAGATCGGCAAGGAGGTAAAGATTTCGCTCGTTTTCTATCTTTATCCCGCTCCCGTCGGGGAAGGAAGCGGAAAACTCCCGGTCAAAAATCTCCGCCCGCTGCATTTTTTCCGCGGACGTTTCGCCTCCGCAAAAGGAAAAACCGCCCGTTCTGAAAGCCGCGCTGCGGTTCTTGCTTTCGACGAGCCTGCGAATCGGACGCGGATACAATTTCACCGTTCGGCTTAGAATCTGAGAGGATTCAAAGCCGAACGACTCCCCTTCGCGCGCGAAGTCGTACTGATAAGAATACCCCAATTGCCCGGTAATCAGAGGGACATCGCTGCCGCTTTTATAGCACAAGTTCGGGCGAGAGAGGGTATCGCCGTCCGAAACGCAGATTGTCTTTCCGTCTGCTTCGATTTCAAATAAAAGTCCCAGCCCTTTTTCCGTATATCCCGCCGTTTCGGTGTGTTCGAAATAGGCGGTGATTTCCAGCTTGTTTTTTCCCGCTTCGATAAAGGCGCCGACGGCGATTTCATCGAATATCTTGCGGGATCGGAGATCGGGAAACTGCCCGAAAGCGACTACCTTGCCGTTTAGACGGGCGACATAGTCCGTTTCGCTGCTGATTCTGAGCGTGGCTTCGCCGCCCAAAGGCGCCTCAAAAAAACAAACAAAGTCCTGATATTCGTTTTCCATAGGCCGCGTTTTTGCCCGAATCCATTTTGCCTTTTCAAACATAGACTCTTCCTTCTCCCTTTTGAATAATCTCTTTTATTATTTTATTTTCGCTTGTCATTTATTGAATTTTATGTTATAATTATATTAATAAATGTAGTTGAGGAATAGGGCATGAACAATAAAACGGGACTGACCCCCAGCAATATCAGAAAGAGCAACAAGCATTTGTTGCTGCAATCGCTTAGAAGCGGCGGCAAGACCATCCCCGAGATCAGCAAGGAGCTTAAATTATCCCCCACCGCCATCACGAATATCGTAAGCGATTTATTCGCCTGCAATATTCTGACGACGCAGGGAAGCAAAAGCAACGGTTCGGTAGGCAGAAAAGCGTCGCTGATCACGCTGAATCCAAGCTACGGACTGATCATTTTGATCGAGTTCGCCTCTACGTATGAGGAGAATTATTACCGTATCTTAGCCTGCGACATCAACGAAACAATTTTAGCCGTCAAGAAGCTGCCCCCCATCATCAACGATTCCAGCAATCAGCTTACGGAACTTATCCTCGCCAATATCGACGCGCTCCTCACGGAGTTAGGACACAGCGGACCTCTTCTCAATATCTGCATCGCCGCGCCCGGGATCATCGACGAAAGCACGGGGCTTCTGATCACCACGTGCCTGAAAAAGTATGACGAGGAATACAATCTCAAAGAACTGTTGGAAGCGAAATATAACGTTCGGGTGCACGTGAGGGGACTCCTGAGTTCCGCCGCCAAAGCAGAACTTAAAAAGGGAGCCTTACGGCAGGGATGTCATTTCGGAATCCTGATGAATCTCGACAACGGCATAGGCATGACTTTCATCATCGATAACAATCCCTTTACGGGCGCGCACGGGTTTGCGGGAGAAATCGGTTTCCTGACCTCTTCCCTGATAGAGGGCTACTACGAAAGCCTTACCGAAAGGGCGACGACGGGACTGGGCAGAGAGATCTCCTTTGCCGCCGTCCGAGGCAATATCGCCAGGCGGAAATTCATGCGCGATTGCTCCTATACCACCGACTCTCTTCTCGAAGATTACAGAGCGGGAGAGGAGATCGCCGTGCAGGAGGTCGTCAGCAACGCCTATAAAGTGGGAAGTTTCCTGAAAAACATCGTCCTCTTGTTAGATCCCGAAATCATCGTCATCTCGGGACTGGCGACAAAACTGGACAGCCATTATCTCGACATTCTCAACGGCTGCATCACCACCACCTTTAAAGAAAAGACAAAAGTAGTGTTTTCCAGTCTTGAACATCCCATCTATCTCGGACTTCTGGACACCGCCATAAACAACGTCTTTTTATCGCTCGATTGACCCGCTCTCTTTCCCGGACGTCTTTTTTCAAGCGGAATATTTTAAAAGTTTTCCTATGCCGCCCAAAGTTCCGCCTTCCTATTCGCTTTTTATCGGCCGCGTCAAAAGCCCGCCTATTCGCCGTACCCCATCAGTCCGATATACGAGCAATTGGGCTGCGTCACGTCCATTCTGCCGAACTGGACGACGATTTCCACATCGCTGCGCACCCGCAGCGCATATTGCTGCAATCTGCCCAACGTTACGCCGCCGATCTCCTCCGGCTTATCCATTCTGAAACATTTTACCCTTTTGCCGCCCACCGTAAACATTACGTTTTCGATGGGCGCTTTGTCTTCGAAATAGAAATCGATCCGGATCTTGGCCTCTTCCTCGTTGCAATTGAGGACGATCAGGGCTTCGTGCCCTTCATAGCCGCTCTCTTCTCCTGCCTTTTGCCTGGGGATCCACCCGTCGGGGATGTACCAGCTTTTTTTGCCGTCCATTTCTTTTTCCTCCTTTTGTCATCCGAAAATTTCCGGAATTGCCCTGTCGTTATAGGACGTCATCCGCTTTGCGCCCGATTTTTCGACGAGATAGCAATCCTCGATTCGGAAACTGCCCCATTCCATGCCCTTGAAATAGGCGTCGATGCAGATCGCCATATTTTCTCGAATTACCCTCTTATTGGCGACGGAGAAAACGGGGGCTTCACATTCCAGCATCCCCGTGCTGTGCAGGCTTCCGTACGGACAGTATTCTATATAGCCGTATCGACTCAAATAGTCGGTGTACGCGTTTAAAACGACGTCGCAGGTCACGCCCGCTTTCATGCGGGAGGACGCCTCGCCCAGCGCGTCGTAAGCACACAGGACCGCGTCCTTGATCTTTTGGGGAATGGCGCCGAGCACATAGGGGGAACAGGTGATCCCGTTATAGCCCTCGTAACAGACCCCTGCGGCGAGATTGAGGATTTCTCCTTCCTCCACTCTTCTGCGCGTATTCCGGCACATACTGATATGCGAACGCTTGGCGCCCGTCGCCACCATGGGCGCAAAGGCCTGCACGTAACTTTCGGCGCCGAGGCGGAGCATCTCCGCCTCGAACATCGCCTGTATTTCAAGCTCCGACATCCCCGTTTTTATCTTGGGCACCACCCGTTTGAACACTTCGGAAACGATCACCCAATTGGTTTTGAGCACCTCGATTTCCCTTTCGCTCTTGATGATCCTCTGTTCGTAATGCAGCGAATCGAAATCGGTGATTTCCGCATCGGGAAACACTTTTTTCAGTTTGTTATAGATGACCGCGGGGAAGATGAGTTTGCCGATGAGCCCTATCTTTTTGATCCGGTTCTTTTCTTTCAGGCGCAGGAAAAATTCTTCGAAATCCAGCTGTCCCGACATATCGTACTCAAAGCCGCTCACCTCGCCGATCTCGGGGAAAACCTTGACTGCCGCGCCTTTGAGTTTGTTTTGTATCAGGGCATAATCGTAAGACGCCTGCCCGCTGCACAAGGTGACTTCGCCCTCCTTTAAAACGACCAGCGCGGCGCTTTCGTTGACGGGGGAAAAATCCGTGTAATAGCGGACGGAAGACGGATCGAGTAAATTGGAAAACGCGACGACGGCGTCGAAGCCGTGTTCCGACATCGTCCTTCTCAGCGCTTCTATTCTCAGCGCGTACTCTTCCGCGGGGATTTGACAATAGTTCATGATTTTTTGCTCCTTATTCGATAAAAAAACTGTCGATGTTTAAAAAACGGGCGACCGATTTGAGTTCCTCGGAAACGTCGCCCCCACCTAAGACGGCGTGATGGGAAACGCCCGTTTCCAGCAGTTTCTGCAAATACTGCGTGACGGGGCTTTTTACTTTTACGAGGGCATGAATTTCGTCAAAATCGAGCCTGGGAAACTCGATCCCCTCCACGGGAGAGATGAGCAAACGATACCCTTCGGGCGTTTCGAAAATGTGGGAGATGGTGTAGTCCCCTTCCTTTACGACCAGCTCGTAATTGAGTCCGCTCCCTTCAAAGCCCCATTCCTCGGGCGTTCTGGAAAGGAGGACTTCCTTTTCGCTCGACGCGAGATCGGGCGTTCCGATGCCGTGACCGATCAGGAGCACGCTGTTCGTTTCCTCGTCGTATTCTCCCCATTCCGCCATCAGAGGGTTCTTGTCGGAGAGAGATTTGAGAAGCATCTCGGCGACCAGACCGCCCAGGTCCCCTTCGCAGTTGACGCACATATCCGTATTTTCCATCAGGAGGGAGGCGCCGATGCGCGCGGACGTCTTCACCTGTTTTTGAATAAAGTGCTGATCCAAAAAGCACATGGCGTTCAAGTGGAATTTTTCACTGATTTTTCGCATCGCCACAGCCAATCGTACGGCGTTGCCGACGTCTTCCTCGGATACGTTTTTTCTCTTAAAGCGGGACAGCAGTTTCGCTTTCTCTTTTTCCACCTCGCTCTCCTCGACTTTTTCCCAAACCTCCATCAAGTGTGAATTCTGAATGAGAATGATATTCACCCCGAAGGCGCTTTTTAAAAAGGTCTTGGAGAGTTCTATATCGTACATTCCCCTGAAAACGTGGCCGATAATGCCGATATTCGCTTCTCTGAGATCCTCTATCGCCTGCAAAGCCTTAAAATGGCAGCGCAGTTTTCGATAGGCGTTTTCGTCGTCGACGCTGCCGACCACGACTTCGTATTTCCTTTTCAGCTTGCACAAGGTGCCCGTGATTTGGGCGATGCCGATGATGGCGCTGTTTCTCAGACTGTTTTCGTAAGTGCCTTGTCTGTCGACGTTTTTATGCGGCTGAGTGGAAAATACGATGAGCGGCTTTTCCTTTATCCGATCCAATGCGGTGAGGGTGATAAAATCCGCGGTGTACGTGCCGTAGACGAGAAGGACCGCGTCCACGTTTTCCCTCCTGAAAAGCTTGCCTGCCCTGTCCGCTTCGTCCAATGTATCCACCATGCCCGAAAGGAGCACGTTTTCGTATTCCCCGCAAATTCTGTCCGTGACCCGTTTGAGGTCGCCCTCCACCTTTTCCTTTAATCCCGGATACATTCTCCAATACTCGAAATACCCGCAGGTGAGTACGCCGATTTTGATCTTTTTCTTTTGCTTTCCGCCCGTGAGGATATCCCCGCTGACTGCGGCGCCTTCTTCGAACGATTTGATGATCTCCGCCATCTTTTTTACCTTCCTTTACTTTCCTTTCTTGATTTGTCCCAGCATTCTGCGGGCGTTTTTATAAAAAATATCTTCCTTTTCGTCGTCGGAGATCTTTGCGCAGATCACGCTGCCGATACAGTAATTGGGATCGTACCAGGGAAAATCCGTGCCGAAAAGCACCTTTTTTGAGCCGGCTTGTTCCACCATTTTCTCCACGATGCCGCTGTGGCGGTGAATGTCGCAAAGATCGAGATAGGCGTTGTCGTATTTCCGTGCGAGCGCGATGGCGCCGTCCAACTCGTTAGGGGAGGAATGCCCCATGATAAATTGCAGATTCTTATATCTTTTGAGTATTCCTTCCACTTCTTTGGGGGAACATTCCGTCTTTCCCCAAGTATGCGACAGGACGATGAGATTATGTTCCTCCGCCAGTTCGAGAGCGGGCGCATATCGTTCGTCGCTCAAAGAAACGTTGTGATACACGGGCAGGAATTTGAAACCGATATAATTTTCTATTTTCAACACTCTGTGCAGTCTGTCGGCATATTTTTCGGGGTAGTTAGGATTGAAAGAAAAATATCCCTTTACCCGCGCCGGGTATTTCGCCATATACGATTCGATTTTTTCATTGAGCGTTTCCACGCTGAACAGGTCGGGATGAGGCGCGCACCAAATAGAGTCGATTCCCTCCCGATCCATGATGCGGACGCAGCCGTCTATGTCGTGTACGGGCATCGTGGCGTCGTAGACGTCGTCCATATGGGTATGCGTATCGATGATCCCAATGTCGTTCAATTTTCCGTTTTCGACAAACTCCTGCCAAAACGCGGAAGGATTTTTCGCTTTCATTACAGTTTCCTCTCTCCTAACAATCGTTCGATGTTTCCGTAGGCGATCTTTTCCTTGTCTTCGAGGGGAATATTCGCGCCCAACAGCGTCGCCATAGGTCCGCCCATATTGTCCATCGGAAAATTCGTCCCGAACAGAAGCTTATCGCTTCCGAAACGGTTGACGAACGCTTCTATCCCCGACGTTTCCTGAAAATCGCTTGTGTCGAAATACAGGTTTTCATACGCTTTCGCGAGAGGATACACGTATCCGTCGGAGCCCCACAATCCGTAATTGGTGACGATCGCCGTGAGCGCGGGAAATTCTTTCATGATGCCGAAGATCTCCTCCCAGCCGCAGTCGGGGGAAAGATAAACGGGGATCTTCTCTTCGATGAGCATTTCCGCCGTTTCTTTCATCGTGACGGCGTCGAACATATAGCGATTGGCTTTGGGATTCGCCCTGACCCCGAACAGATCGTATTTTTTTATCGTGCGGCGAAGCGCGTCCGTCCGAAAAGACTCGTCGAAAAAGGGAGGAGCGACGACGATCGTGCCGTGCAGCCGTCCCGTATAGTTTTCCTTTCTGTCGAGAAAAAAGCGGTTGCCGTGAAGTATTCCCGATTCTATCATCGACACATTATATACGACTGCTTCGTCTATGCCGTTATAATCCATCTCCGCCAGCAGTTCCTCCGCGTTTTTCGGCTGTTTTACCTTTTCGTAAACGGGGTAGTTTTCATGGTTGACGATCAGCCGATTGACCGCGGATTCGCCTATGCAGGCGCTGCAATCTATAAATTTCATCTGCGTTTCTTCTCCTTGCATTTCTTCCCTTACTCTCCGCAAAGGAAGTCGGCGGCATTGTCTTTGACGATTGTTTCGTATTGGAACGGGGACAGCCCGCAGTCGCAAAGCATATTTTTCACCGTTCTGAAAATATGTCCGTAGCCGTTGCCGCCGTATTCGCAGAGCATACTTTTCAGACAAATGTCGTTAGAGATCAATATCTGTTTGAGATACCCCTTTCCCGCCAGCGAGGCAATCAGCCCCGCACGTTCCAAATCGTAGACAAAACGGTCTTTCAACAGTCCCGGATTGCCGTGCGGAACGTAAAATTCTTTTCCGAAATTATCGAATTCCACGTACACGCCCATATCCAAGAGGCGGAGGATATATTCCCGGGCGGGCTGCACGTCGATATGGTCGATGCAGATGCGATCGCTCCTTACCCCCATTTCCAAAAGGGTCCGCGCGACGAGTAAGCCGTTACGCTCATATAAAGAAGTATGGACGTGAACGGATTTTCCCGTTTCAAGACAAGCGATGCCCGCCGCTTTCAGCACTTTATATTCCTCGGCGGAAATAGAGGCGCTCGTGCCGATTTCACCGATCACCCCCGCTTTGATGCCCGTACCGTTTACGCCTTCCGTAAGGTCCGCGATCATTTCCGCGGCAAGTTCCTTTTCGGAAAGCGATTTTATCTTCTCGGGATGCGCGCCGGCGATATAATGTCCACAGCCCATCACGATATTCACGCCGCTTGCCCGCGAAAGCCTCGCGAGCGCGGAGGGGTTCCGGCCGATGTCGTCCAACGTGACGTCCGCCACGGTATCCCCGCCGGCTTGTTTGAAAAGCAGCAGTTCCTTCAACGCCGTATCTTCCTCTTCGATCACCGCGTTATCGAGAAGGGCGTAGGGGTCGTTGTAAACCCTCCAACGATTCGACATTCCCAACGATTCGAAAAAGTGCGCGACGCTTTCGTCCGCGGGTTTATCCACTAATTTTCTGAGATCGATCAACAGGTGTTCGTGAGGAAGGATATAGCCCGCGCCGCATTTCTCCACGTTTCCCAAAACAGTCGTTATCGGCATCCGTTCAAGCTCCTTTGCGCGCTGCCGCGCGCTCTGTCAATTCGCCTTTCAAATCTTCGAGGCAAGTGATAAACGCTTTTAAAACAAAGCGGTCGTATCTGCCTTCCGCAAGCTTTCTCGTCAATTGTTCTATCGCTTTGTCCGTGTTTTCCAACGTCGCGTTGTCGGCGGAGCAAAATTTTCGCAAGCCGTCGAGAGGCATCATGCACCCCCCGAGGATCTCGAATACGTTTATCATTTCCACATCCTCGCACAGCAGCTGACGAGTGAGCATTTCCCTGTTTTCGACAACATCGGAAGGTTCGTCGTTCCAAAGCCTGTCGCCGAAAAGGAAAAAATTGGCGGGAATGGTATAATCGAAGTGGTTTCTTATCCCCCACGCGCACATTTCGCCGCCGAGAATTTGGGAACGATATTTTTCCTCCACGGGCGGGCGGTTGGCAGGCGTCCACGTTGCCAGCGCTTCTTCGGACATATAATCGTCCGCATACGTTTCTTCGTAAAAAGAATTGACCACCGTAAAGCCTTCTTCCAAAAACCGCTGCATACTGCATCCCTCGTGCGGTCCGCGCGTATCGAGCGCCACCCGCCAGAACTGTATGAGGATGTCCCGAGGAAGATCGGGAGCGACGGAAATGTCGATGGAATCGTTCCATATCATCAGTTTTCGGCCGTGTTTTTTTACGATCTCGTACACCCTTCTGACGAAATGGCAGTAATAATCCGAAGCGGACCTAAAATTCTCCTTCTCGGCAAGGCATCGGCAATTGTCGCATTCGTACCAGTTCGGCCAATATCCGCTGTCCTTCATATCGTAAAAACTCAGCTCGTCCCCGCCCATATGGATATATTCGTAAGGGAAAATTTCCGTCAGTTCCTGTATCAGCAGATCGATATACGAATACGTGTTTTCATTGGAAACGCACATATCCCAGATACCGATCTTTTCCCCTTCCTTTTCGCAGCGAATATCGGGAAGTTTGCTCAAAACGAACAGGCCGTGTCCGGGAAAATCGAGTTCGGGAATGACGTCGATGCCCAGTCCCGCCGCATAGGCGACGATTTCCCGCATTTCTGCCTTGGAATATTGCCGGAAGATCGGCTCGCAATTCAGCTTAGGCACCGCTTCCGAATACAGCGCATAACGTTCCGTATCGAACAGATGGAGGTGTAAAATCGTATACTTTGCCTTCGCCATGAGCAGGATACGTTCCCGAATCAGCTCCGGTTCTATGTACTGCCTTGCGACATCGAGCATAAAGCCGCGATGGGAAAAGTCCGCATAATCTTCGAGTCGGCAGCAGCGAATGAAAAATTCGCCCCTTAGGCTTTGCGTAAGGGCGATAATCGTCGCCGCCGCATTGCGAAAGGAAAGCATATCCGTATAGCGCACGACGAGCTTTCTCTCAGTAATTTCGAGTTCGTAATATTCGTTCGCTTCTCCGCTGCGTTCCGTTATCCTCTCCGCAAAGATCGACGCGTCCTCGCCGCCCTCTTCCACGGCGATATCGAATGCGGAATAGTGATTCTTCAATAAATTGATGCCGAGCTTTAAAAAGCCCATATCGCCCTTTACCTTTAACGCCTTGCCTATCTTCCATTGTCCGTCTAGTTCTTGATAGCTTTTTATTCTCGGTAGAATATTCATTTTTTCTGCCCTCGTTTCGTTGACTTTTTTCTGCGCCGTCCGACCGCTGCGGCGACATTTTTTCGGCGGCCGCGCCCGCAAATTCCATTCCGCGCAACTCGTGCCGCCCCATTTTTGCATATGCACAGCCAGACATATAGCGAATGATATGCCCTTTCGTTCCCCGATTGCGCGCTTTTTTCGGCGCAATGTCCGGATTATTTCCAATGCCCGCGCGTTTTCAAAAGTTGTCCGTGAAAAAGCACTTTTCCATGATTTAAAAACGCATCCGAGCTTTTTTTTTCACAATTTTTTATCGCCTGCCGACGGGAACAATACGCTTCCTTTTCGCGGACAGGATGGTAAACGATATTTTTAGCAATTCCCGATTTTCTCGTTTTTGCGAAAATGTTTCGCGGCGCTGTTTCTTCTAAACAACTCTGTCCTTTCGCCGCCCGCGTTGACGATGCAAAGCTCTTTTCGCGGCGTTTTTGTTTCGCGGCGCGCTCCTTTAAAGAATCACGTTTCTTCCAGCTCGACGATGCTCATGCCGCGAGGCGGGACCCTATCGACAAATGCGTCCCCTTCGACGCATACTTTATAGCCTTTGTATTTGGTGACGGAAAGGGCATTTTTGATAGGACTGCCGTGGCGAAGCTCGGGGAGCACGTAGCCGTACGTATCGTTGCTGATCAAATACCTGTATGCGCCGTCCGAAATTTTTTGTTTGGTCAGATGCACTTTTTCCCGCGGCAGGAACAAGCCTGCCGCTTTCGATAATATCTCCGCTAAAACGCGGAAATAACGGTCGGGAAGCCGTCGATAGGAAAGCGGGCAGGTCCACAGACCGCCCAAAGGCGCCTCGCCTTTCGCGGCTTTCGTGGGGACGGCATACTTTTTCAATCTCTCAAAATCTTTTTCTATTCCCTCATAACCAGTCATGTTATTTAGTGCGATATCGTAATAAGCGGAAAAGCGAGTCCCAAAATCGACATTTTTTCCCAGCACGACGAGGGGCGCTTTTATCTTCTTTACGATTTCCTTTTCTTTCTCGTCCAAGAGATGATAATTGGTGACGAGTATGGGCGTATTTATCTTCCAAAGCTCGCCTGCTTCCGCCATACAGCCTATGTCTAATCCCTGAATCGAGAGCTGATAATTCAGCTCGTTCGAGGGATATTCTTTTGTCCGTATATACTCTTTCAATTCCGCGTACATCCGCGTTTTAGAAAAGAGCGCGGTGTAGCCGCAGGCGGCGTCGATCGAGGGACGCGCACTCGCCTCATATGTATCGTTCAGCCAGTCCCAATCGCTCTTTTTCAATCCGTTGCTGAGGCAGAAAAAGGGCGCGCCGACGCATTTTTTTAATCCGTCCCGATAGATATAGGTATTGTTGCGCCTATAAATCGCCCGCGAAAGTTCCATGGGATTATGCCGCAGCAGATCCCACTGCTCCGCGGTATCCTTGACGGGAGTGAGCGGCAGTATCTTCAAACTGGGAAGCGCGGCTTTCAGACTCATCTGCGTGAGCATATATTTATAGTGATAACCGAGAATGTCTTTTTCGGTATTTTTATACCCGCCGTTGTCCGCTTTGGAGAGAATCGGACGGGTGGCGGAGATCTCCTCCATCATCATGGCGGACGATTTTTCCGTTTCGATCAAGTTATAATCGAATCCGTAGCGATACAGGGAATCGAAGGGATCGCACGTCCAGGCGTTGTTGAATATCATCATGCCGCCGATCCTTTGGTGCGCTTTCTTATAATACGCCGCCCAACGGCGGGAAAGAAAGGTGATAAATTCGAAATAATAGTGTTCGACGATCTGCGCGCGCCTTTCCCGATATTCCTTTTTCGTTTTCACGACGGCGGGGATATTCTTTATACCCA
>QWCN01003528.1_pt1 | contig 17980 bp, 21 predicted proteins | sample 1972711 | NCBI WGS metagenome assembly QWCN01 (sample SAMN09866707, study PRJNA288562) | Human gut metagenome isolate term1_stool, whole genome shotgun sequencing... | isolation source: gut | host: Homo sapiens | place: USA: California
ATATGATAATTTCTTTAGGATATAGAATAAAATCTAAAATTGCTACTAACTTTAGAAGATGGGCAACAGAAAGATTAAAAGAGTATATGATTAAAGGTTTTACAATGGATGATGAAAGACTTAAAGGAAATGGTGGCGGTAACTATTGGAAAGAATTACTTGCAAGAATTAAAGATATTAGATCATCTGAAAAAGTATTATATAGACAAGTTCTTGATTTATATGCAACTGCTGTAGATTATGATCCTAAAGATAGTAAATCAATGGAATTTTTTAAAATTGTACAGAATAAATTGCATTATGCTACTCATGGACATACTGCTTCAGAAGTAATATATGAAAGAGCTGATGCCGAAAAACCTTTTATGGGATTAACAACATTTAAAGGAGATATTCCAGTATTACAAGATGTGGTAATTGCTAAAAACTATTTAAACGAAGAAGAATTAAAAGTTTTAAATAACTTAGTATCAGGATATTTTGATTTTGCAGAAATACAAGCAATAAGGCATAACCCAATGTATATGGAAGATTATATTAAACAATTAGACATAATACTTTCTTCTGCGGGTGGAAAAATGTTAATTGGTGCAGGTAGTGTTAGTCATAATCAAGCGATAAAAAAGGCAAAATCGGAATATAAAAAATATCAAGTTAAAACTATAAGCCCTGTTGAAGAGGAATATTTTAAATCTTTGAAAGAAATAAATAGTAAGATTGCAAAGAAAGATAAAAAATAGTTAAACGTGGAAAAAAGCAAAGTGCTAATAAAACAAGCATTTTGCTTTTTTTGTATAAAGATAAAAAAAGATATTGACAAATGTTATATACTGTTATATAGTGTTATAAGGAAGAAGGAGGAGCTTATGAATATTATTATAAGTAACAGTAGTAGTGTACCTATATATGAACAAATAAAGCAATCAATAAAACAAGCAATATTGAATAATGAATTAAGAGAAGAAGATATGTTACCATCTGTTAGAGTAATGGCAAATGATTTAAAAATAAGTTTTTTAACAGTTAAAAAGGCTTATGATGAATTAGAAAAAGAAGGTTATATAAAAAGTGTACAAGGAAAGGGAAGTTTTGTAGCTCCAAAGAATTCAGAGTTAGTACAGGAGAAAAAAAGAAAAGAAATACAAAATTATATAGAAAAGATTATTAAATTAGCACAAATGTCAGATATATCTGAAAAAGAAATTATAGAGCTTTTTAAATTAATGTATAAGGGGGAAATATAGCATGGAAAATAACATAGAGGTAAATAATTTATCAAAGAAATATGATACTTTCGAATTGAAAAACATTAATTTTACAGTACCAAAAGGAAGTATAGTAGGATTTGTAGGAGAAAATGGAGCTGGAAAAACGACAACAATAAAATCAATTTTGAATATAACAAACTCAAGTGGAAGTATAAAAATATTAGGTAAAAATATAAAACAGTATGAAAAAGAAATAAAACAAAATATCGGAGTCGTTTTAGATGATAGCTTTTTATCAGAGTATTTAACAGCTAAACAAATAAATTCTATTATGAAAGATATTTATAATGAATGGAATGAAAACAAATATATAAATTATTTAAAACAATTTAATTTGCCAATAAATAAATTATTAAAGGATTATTCAAGTGGTATGAAAATGAAATTAAAAATTGCAACTGCAATTTCTCATAATCCTAAACTTCTTATTTTAGATGAGCCAACAAGTGGATTAGATCCAGTTGTCAGAAACGAAATTTTAGATATTTTTAGAAATTATATAGAAGAAGATGAAACAAGGTCAATTTTCATTTCTACTCATATAACAACAGATTTAGAACATATATCAGACTATATTGTATTTATAAAAAATGGAGAGATAATTTTTAATCTTCCAACTATAGAATTATTAGAAAATTATGGAATAATCAAATGTAGTAAAGAAGATTTTTCAAAAATAGATGAACAAGATTATATAAGATTTAAACAAGAAAAATATCAATATGAAGTTTTAACAGATAATAAGGAAAATATTATAAAAAAATACGATATAACAACTATAGATAAACCTAGTATTGAGGATATAATGTTATTGTATGTAAAGGGGGAAAAATAATTATGATAAAAGGATTACTAAAAAAAGATTTATATAATTTAGCAGCTTATAAAACATCTATGATTATTATGGTTTTATTTTGTGGAATTGCAATAATAGGTTCAAGAGCAGTTACATTTGGACCAATTATAATATGTACTATGGTCGGGATGATAGCTCTTTCTACATTTAATTATGATGAAATAGCAAAATCAAATAAATACATTTTATCATTACCAACAAATAGGAATGAAATAGTAAAGGCAAAATTTATTTTGGCAATAGCTTCTGTAATAATTGGAGGAATAATTGGTATAATAATTACCATAATAGTTATTAATATTATTAATTACATAAAACCAGAAGACATAATAAATATAGATTATAGAGGATTAATTATTTCTACAGTAGGAGGAATGTTTGGTATAGCTTTAATACAGTCAATTCAAATACCAAGTATATATAAATGGGGAGCAGAAAAAGGAAGAATTCAAATGTTTGTATTAGTTTTTGGTATGGTTGTAATTATATCTGGAATAGCTTTCCTATTTATGAAAACGAACGTAGTTATAAATACAGGAATAATAGAAAATCTTTTAAATAATTATGGAATACCTTTGCTTGTTGGAGTAATTATATTAATGTATTTTATTTCTTATAAAATATCATGTAAAATATTTTATAAGAAAGATTTTTAAAACTGAGAATTTTATATTAAGAGCAGTAATTCTGCTCTTTTTTGATTATTACAAAACTGTAATTTTATTTTAATAACAAACTTGCTATAATTAATTTAATAACAAACATGTATTTTAATATTAAAAATAAGAGAAGAGGAGAAAAGATATGGTAGAAGTTAAAAGAAATTACCTAATATGAAATTAATACAAAAAGAAAATTAATAATTTATTAATGTAATTTACTTGTCGCTTTGTATGATTTAAAATAAAATATATTATATGAAGGAGAAGTCTAAAACTTCACTTTCATTAACAAAACAAGGTTCATCAGTCGCCAATATAAAAGAAAAAGAATATTATCTTCAAAACCTATTTGCAGCAATGCTAGTACCATCTGGAAATGATGCGGCTTATGCTGTAGCCGATTATTGTGGTAGTATTCTTTCAAAAGAATCAAAAACAACTAAAGAACGAATAAATATATTTATGAATAATCTAAATAAATATTTAGAAAAAGAAGGATATGTTAATACAAAATTGTATGATCCAAGTGGGTATGATATGGATGCACAGACAACAGTATTGGATTTAGCAAAATTAGTAAAAAAATTGTTAAAACATCAATGGTTTAGAGATATAGTATCTCAATCATCTTATACTGCAATTTTACCAGATGGAAGTAAACAAACTTGGAAAAATACAAATATATTTCTTGATTCAACATCAGAATACTATAATGAAAATGTACTAGGAGTAAAAACAGGTTCATTGTCAGATGATTATAATTTAATTGTACTTTATAAAAAGCACGGAAAAGAATTTTTAATATGTAGCCTGGGTTCACAATCAAATACTTCACGTTATGATGATGTAAGTTATATTTTAAAAACTATAGATGAATCCGATTATTTAAAAAAATAAAAAATAATACTTTTTTATAATAATAAATTATATTGCAATATTGTAAAATTTAATATAAAATTAATTTAAATGAATAATTATTTACAAAACTGAGTCTTATTTAATATTAACGTTAGGAGTAAATATGTTACAGATAAAAAATATTTCAAAACAATATAAAACAGGAGATTTAGTTCAAATTGCATTAAATAATGTAAGTTTAAATTTTAGAGACAATGAATTTGTATCTATTCTTGGACCTTCTGGTTCAGGAAAAACAACATTATTAAATATAATTGGTGGTTTGGATAATTATGATAAAGGCGATTTAATAATAAATAATATTTCAACAAAAAAATATAAAGATAGAGATTGGGATTCCTACAGAAATCATACAATTGGATTTGTTTTTCAAAGCTATAATTTAATACCACATCAAACAATTCTTGCAAATGTTGAACTTGCACTAACAATAAGCGGTGTTTCTAAAAAAGAAAGAAGAAAAAGAGCTATTCAAGCTTTAGATAAAGTAGGACTAAAGAATCAAATTCATAAAAAACCTAACCAAATGTCTGGAGGACAAATGCAAAGAGTTGCAATAGCAAGAGCATTAGTTAATAATCCAGATATTCTTCTTGCAGATGAACCAACAGGTGCATTAGATTCAACTACTAGTGTTCAAGTAATGGAACTTTTAAAAGAAGTTGCAAATGATAGACTAGTAATTATGGTTACACATAACCCAGAATTAGCACAAAAATATTCTACTAGAATTGTTAATTTAAAAGATGGAGAAATACAAGGAGATACTAATCCTTTTAATCCAGAAGATACTTATAAAGAAAAACCAAAGCATAAGAATTTAGGTAAATCTTCTATGTCTTTATTAACTGCCTTTTCTTTAAGTTTAAACAATTTACTTACTAAAAAAGGACGTTCAATTTTAACATCTTTTGCAGGCTCTATAGGAATTATTGGTATAGCATTAATTTTAGCATTATCTTCTGGATTTCAAAATTATGTAGATAAAATACAAGAAGATACATTAACGTCATATCCTCTAACAGTTCAATCTGAAACAACAGATATGGCATCATTATTACTTTCATCAAATGGAAAATCTGAAGAAAATTTAGATTTACCAGATAGAACTGTAGAAGAAAAGCAAAATATGGAAGAAATGTTTGGAACAGTAGGAAAAAATGATTTAAAGACTTTTAAAACATATCTTGAAGAAAATAGAGAAGAAGTAAGTAAAATGGTTTCTTTAACAAGCTACCAATATTCTGTTGCTCCGACTGTTTATACAAAAAATTTAAAAAATGAATTAGTAAAAGTAAATCCAAGTGATATAATGTCTTCTATTATGGGTGGAGCATCAGTAATGATGGAAAGTTCTATGTCAATTTTTTCTGAGTTACCTGAAAGCAGGGATATGACAGAAGCAGAGTATGAAATTATAGAGGGTAAATTTCCTGAAACATATAATGAAGTAGCTCTTGTTTTACCAACTAAAAATACAATTTCAGATTTATTATTATATAATTTAGGACTAAAAGATATAAGTGAATTAGAAAACCTAGTTTCAAAAGTTATGAAAGGCGAAAAAATTGACAATACAAGTAATCCATTAGAAATATCATATGATGAGTTAAGGAAAATTGAACTTAAATTAATTGAACCATCAAATTTATATAAGTTTAATAAAGACTATAATGTATATGAAGATATGTCAAATGATGAAGAATTTATGAATGCGGTATACAATAAAGCTACTCCATTAAATATAGTTGGTATTGTTATACCTAAAAATGAAAGTTTAAATATGACAGGGGTGCTTTATACACGTGACTTAACAGAATATGTAATTAATAGTGCCTCTGAATCTGAAATTGTAAAAAAACAGCTAAAAAATAAAGATGTTAATGTATTTAATGGCAGGAATTTTAATGAAAAAGATAATAGTACAAATATAGATTTTCAAGATTTAGTTAGTGTGGATGAAAGTGCCTTAGAATCAACATTTGATATTAATATAACTCAGGATGACATAGAAAATATAACTAAAGGATATATGTCAGAAATTTCTGAAGCTATAACTGCAGATAATTCGAAGGCTCAAAAGGTGATAATAAATAATTTATCTACTATTACTAAAAATATATTAAACGATTATATTAAAGAAAACTCAATAGGAGGTTTGGCTAAATTAAAACTTAGCGATGTAGATAGAGTAGTAGATAATGGATTAAAGCAAGAAAAAAATATAAAAATTTTGGCGGCTATGGAAAAAGAATTTGTAATTTCACAAAAGAATTTTAGTCAAATGTATAATGGAATAATTAAAGGATTCCTAAAACAATACGTAAAAATGATGTCAGGAATAAATACTGAACTAAAAGAAGAAAAAAGAAATAATACTATAAACAATGAAATAGAGGACAATGGTATTAGCAATATAACAAACAATATAATAAGTAATATAACAAATGAAAATAATAATTCATCTGAAAATACAACAGATAAACCAAATGAACCAACAGCAATTTTAATGCCAGCTATGGTAGATAAGATGGTAGATACATTAGTAAAACAAGATTCTATTGTTTCTGCTACTTCTAAAATTGCACAAGCGATGACTGAAGCTACAATGCAAAAAACAATATTAACAAAAGTTGGAGAATTAACAGGAAAACTTATGGAAACTTTGGCATCTTCATTTAATATAGATACAAGCAAATTTGCAGAAGCATTTAAATTTACAATGGATGAAGATGAGATAAGACGTTTAATGCAATCTATGTCTACAACAGCTGCCGTGCATAATGCAGATACAAATCTCTTATCCTTAGGTTATCAAAATTTAGATAAACCAACAAGTATATGTTTTTATTTTAAGAATTTTGACTCAAAAGAATTATTTTTAGATTTTATTGATAATTATAATTCTAAAATGGGGCAAGAAGATGAAGAAAAAGTTATAAAATATACAGATATAACAGGATTACTTATGTCTTCTGTAAAAATAATTATAGATAGTGTAAGCTATGTATTAATTGCTTTTGTTAGCATTTCTTTAATAGTATCATCTATTATGATTGGAATTATTACATATATTTCTGTATTGGAAAGAACAAAAGAAATAGGTATATTAAGAGCAATTGGAGCATCAAAAAGAAATATATCTTCAATATTTAATGCAGAAACTTTTATAGTAGGACTATTTTCTGGAATAATGGGAATTGGAATAACAATATTACTACTTATTCCAATAAATCTTATAATACATAGCTTTAATACAGATATTACTGCTGTTTTACCGTTTACAGGAGGAACGACTTTAGTAATATTAAGTGTAATTTTAACATTAATTGGAGGATTAATACCTTCTAGAAAAGCTGCAAAACAAGACCCAGTAACAGCATTAAGAACTGAATAAGTAAATAAAAATTAAAAAAATTTTGAAAGGATGTGATAATATGTTGGAACTAGAAGAAAATAGTTTTAAATTGTCTGAATTATCTGAAAGAATACAGAAGATAGGTGATTCACTTTGATGTAGTAAATAAAGAAAAAGAATTGTTAGAATTAGAAAAACAAACTATGTCAAATGAGTTTTGGAGTGATACTGAAAATACTTCAAAAGTATTAAAAAGAATTACAGATTTAAAAAATAAATTAAATAATTTTAAGAAGATAAATTCTGGTCTTGAAAATTTAAAAGATATGAACGAATTACTACAACAAGAGCCAGATGAAGAACTTGTAAAAGAGCTTTTAAATAATACAATATATACAGAAAAAGAAATTGATAAATTGGAAATAACTATACTTTTATCTGGCAATTATGATATGAATAATGCTATTGTAACAATACATCCAGGAGCAGGAGGAACAGAGGCACAAGATTGGGCAGAAATGCTTTATAGAATGTATTCTAGATGGGCTACAGATAATGGATATGAAATTAAAGAATTAGATTATTTAGATGGGGAAGAGGCGGGCATAAAAAGTGTCACTTTCTTAGTATCTGGTAGCTATGCTTATGGCTATTTAAAAGGAGAAATGGGTGTGCACAGATTAGTGCGTATTTCGCCTTTTGATGCAGGGGGAAGGAGACATACCTCCTTTGCATCTGTCGAGGTGTTACCAGAAATAGCAGAAGATATAGAAGTATATATTAATCCAGATGACTTACGAATAGATACATACAGAGCATCTGGTGCAGGTGGACAGCATGTAAACAAAACATCTTCTGCTATAAGAATAACACATATTCCAACTAATATAGTTGTTGCATGTCAATCAGAACGTTCTCAAATTCAAAATAGAGAAACAGCAATGAAAATGCTTAAATCTAAACTTATAAATTTAAAAGAAAGAGAGCAAAAAGAAAAAATTGAAGATTTAAAAGGTATTCAAATGGATATAGCATGGGGGAGCCAGATAAGATCTTATGTATTTTGTCCATATACACTTGTAAAAGACCATAGAACGAATTATGAAGTTGGAAATGTGCAAGCTGTTATGGACGGGGATTTAAATGAATTTATGGATGCATATTTAAAACATATTGCTAATAATAAATAAGTTTAAATATAAGAGATATGTTCGTTAATAAATCAATCTAATATGAGCAATATTTTTGGTAATAAATCAATTTTTTCAGTTAGTATATATTCAAAAATCACAATTTTACATAAATTTAATAAAATATAATATAGTATTTTTATAATTAAATTTACTATATTATATTTTTTTATTAGGTGCATTTTTATGGATACAATAGTTTTAAAATTTGGTGGAAGTTCTTTAGCCAACGATAAAAATTTAAAAAATGTTGCAGAAAAAATAATAGATTATTATAACTCAAATAATCGTGTAGTAGTTGTTTTGTCTGCACAAGGAAAAACAACAGATAATTTAATAGGAGAAGTTAATAATTTAACTCAAAGCCCAAATAAGAGAGAATTAGATGCACTTTTAAGTGTAGGGGAACAAATATCTATTACTAAAATGTCTATATTACTTAATTCAATGGGATATCCAACAATTTCTTTACTTGGATGGCAAGTAGGCATTTTTACAGATGAAGAGTATTCTGAAGCTAAAATTGAAAAAATAGCAAAAAGTAGACTAGAAAAAGAATTAAATGAGGGTAAAATAGTAATTATTGCAGGATTTCAAGGCATAGATGATAAAAACAACATTACAACATTAGGAAGAGGAGGTTCGGACACTACAGCAATAGCGATAGCTGCTACTTTGGGAGCAAAAAAATGTTATATTTATTCTGATGTAGAAGGAGTTTATACTGCAGATCCAAAAAAAATTGCAAATGCTAAGCAATTAGATAAAATATCGTATGAAGAAATGAGAGAAATATCTGGGGAAGGAGCAAAAGTTCTTCATAATAGATGTGTCACAATCGCAGAAAAATTTAATGTACCTATAGAAACTAAATCTACTTTTAGTAATAAAAAAGGTACTATAATTTGTAATAGTCCTAATACAATTTGTGGCGATGCAGATATGAATAATAATAAAAATGCTGAAAATTTAGAAGCGAAAAAAATAAAAAGTATAGTAAGAAATAAAAACTTAAGTAGAGTTTCAATAATTGGATATGGCTGTACTTATGATAATAAAATATTAAGTAAAGTATTTAAATTTATTATAGAAAAGAATCTAAAAATATTTAACATTAATATTGATGAGTGCAAAATAACAATTAACTTTAAAGAAGAGATAACTGATAGCATTTTACAAGAATTTCACGATGTTTTGTTCTAAAATAGACAAGGGCTGAATATAATTTATTAGACACTTAAAATAGAACAAGGAGCTGATTTTATGGCAATGGATATGAAAAGAGATAATCTACAAACAAACAATGTGATTCAAAATATAGTTTTAGAAAATAGAGAAAAGTTAAGTATATCTGGGGTTCTAGATGTACTTAGCTTTGATGATCAAATTATTATAGTTGAAACAGAACTAGGACTTTTAACTATAAAGGGAGAAGATTTACGAATTAATAAATTAAGTATAGATACTTCTGAAACAATAGTAAATGGAAATATAATGCAAATAGCATATAGTGAAAACACGGTAGATAAAAAAGGAGAAGGAATATTTTCTAAAATATTTAAATAATTAACTTAATATTAAACATTTAATTTAATTATTTTATTAAATTAAAAATTACCAATTTTAAAATATTCATTAAAGGATTGAGGAACGAATTGAATCAAATATATTGTTTTATTATATTTATTGTTGTTGGAATAATTATTTCGATTTTATTTGATATTTTTAGAATATTAAGGAAAGTATTTAAAACTCCAGATTTTATTACATATATTGAAGACATTATCTTTGGAGTCTTTTCTGGAATAATTATAATATATTCGATATTTATTTTTAATAATGGTGAAATACGACTTTATTTATTTTTAGGAATTCTATTAGGAATTTTGTCTTATTTATGTACATTAAGTAAGTTGTTTATTAAATTTGGTGACAAAATTTTTACATTTTTTAAGAAAATTTTACTTTTTCCAATAAAAAAAGCTTTACTTTTTAGTAAAAATGTTCTAAAATTTATAAATAGGAATATATTTCGACCTTTTTCAAAATTTATTAATAACTTAAGAAATAAAATTCCAAAATTTTCTATAAAAAAATGTAAAAATCGTCGAAAAAAAGAAGGATTTTAAATTTATATGTAGAAAAAATAATATATAGAACTTTTAAAAAATAAACTAAGGAGAAGCTATGAAAAGCAAACTTTTAAAACGAATTATTATAGTAGCTGTTTTAATATATGCTATATATACATTTATTTCACAACAGAAATTATTAAATACATATACTGCTGAAGCTAAACAAATTAATACTCAAATAGAAGAAGCAGAAGAAATAAAACAAGAACTTGCGGACACAAAAGAACATTTAGATTCAAAAGAATATATAGAAGATGTTGCAAGAGAAAAATTAGATATGTATTTACCAAATGAAAAGGTTTACATAGATATCAGTAAATAAATTATATAAGAGGTAATATCCTCTTATATATTATTTGTTTTCAAATTATTTTGTAAATTAATCAAAATTATTTTGAACTTGTTTTTTCTAAAGTTTTTTATCTTAATATTCCTTTCAATATACAATTAAATAAAACTTTAAATTATATATAATTATTTATTTTATGGGGGCTTAGAATGGAAAATTATACATTAGTTGAATTGCGCCAAATGGCAAAAGAAAAAGGTATTAAAAATGTCTCAAAACTAAAAAAAGATGAATTATTAGACCTATTATTTAGTAATAATAGCAGTAATATAGATGATAAAAAAGAAGATAATCTTACAGAAGACAATAAACTTGCAAATGTTAACGAAACAAGTAATCTAAAAGAAACTGTTAGAAAAAACGATGATGAAATTTATGATATTGAAAAAAATAAAGATAGTATAAGTTATGTAAGAAATAGTGAAAATACAGATAATTCTATAAAAAATAATAATACTCCTTCTACTCGTATAGAAGGAGGTTATAAACTTACAAACGAAGATGACCAAATAGTAGAGGGCATATTAGAAGTATTGCCAGATGGTTACGGATTTTTAAGAGGAAAAAACTATTTATCTAGTCCTAAAGATGTATATATATCTTCTGTTCAAATAAGAAGGTTTAGACTAGATAAAGGAGACAAAATTAAAGGCATTGCAAGGGTTCCACAAGATACAGAAAAGGACAAGTTTCCTGCACTAATTTTTGTTGGAGAAGTAAATGGTGAATCTCCAGAAAAGGCTTATAGAAGAAAAAAATTTGATGATTTAATTCCTATTTATCCAAATGAGAGAATTAGATTGGAAACTACTCCAAATGAATATGCAATGAGAATTATAGATTTAATATCACCTATTGGAAAAGGACAAAGAGGTATGATTGTTGCACCTCCTAAAGTTGGAAAGACAACATTAATTAAAAAAATTGCCAATAGCATTTCTATTAATAATCCAGAAGTAGAATTAATTGTTTTGCTAATAGATGAAAGACCTGAGGAAGTTACAGACATGACAAGATCTATAAAAGGGGATGTTATTTATTCTACTTTTGACGAACTTCCTGAACACCATGTTAAAGTTGCAGAGATGGTTCTTGAAAGAGCAAAAAGACTTACAGAGCAAGGAAAAGATGTTGTTATATTATTAGATAGTATTACACGTCTTGCAAGAGCCTACAACCTTGTTATCCCATCTTCTGGAAGAACATTATCTGGTGGACTTGATCCAAGTGCATTACATAAGCCTAAAAAGTTCTTTGGAGCAGCAAGAAATATAGAAAATGGTGGTAGCTTAACAATTCTAGCTACAGCTTTAATAGAAACTGGAAGCAGAATGGATGATGTTATATTTGAAGAATTTAAAGGTACAGGAAATATGGAAGTTCACTTAGACAAAAAATTATCTGAAAAAAGAATATTCCCTGCAATTGATATAAATAAATCTGGAACAAGAAGAGAGGAACTTCTTTTAACACAGAAAGAACTAGAAACAGTATTTGCTTTAAGAAAAGCTATGTCTTCTATGTCTATATCAGATGTTACAGAAGAGCTAATAGATGAAATGGTTTCTACTAAAAATAACGAAGAATTTATAGAAAAAATGTCAATATTTTTAAAAAATGTAAAATAAAACCATATTAATATTTTTGTTCTACATTTAACTAGTTAAAGTAATGTTAAATAGATAAAAATATTGTAAAAAAATAATTGAAGCTAAATAATTGAAGTTGAATAAAATATATACTTCAATTATTTTTTATGATATAATTTATCAAAATAAATTTATTAATTTAAGAGAGTAGGGGAAGCAGAAGTGGAGCACTGGAGCATAGATGATTATAAAGAATTTACTAATGGATCTAAAAAAAAGAGTAAATATAGATCTTATAAAATATCCATAGACGGTCATAGATTTGACAGTCAGAAAGAGGCGGATTACTATTGTGAATTAAAATTAAAATTGAAAGCTAATGAGATAAAAGGTTTTTGTTTACAACCAACATTTATATTAGCACCAGGATTAAAATATAAAGCAGATTTTATAGTTTTTTATAACGATAATACAAATGAAATTATAGATGTAAAAGGTTTTAAAACGAAAGAATATATTGCAAAAAAGAAAGTATTTGAAGATAAATTTAATTTGAAAATTACAGAAATATAAATAAAAAGAATTAAAAAAATAATAAAATATTGTAAGAAACATTTAATGGAAACCTTTCAATAGTGTAGGGAGTATACTTATATATTACTATAAAATGGATATACTCAATTGCGCAAAATCAAAGTTTTGTGCAATAAAGGGGAGGAAAAATAATAAATGGTTATACCATTTTGAAATTACCTCTACTTATTGCTAAAACTGTATTTTAAGCTATTTTCTTAGACATCAAACTATACGTTCTTACTTTTTAAAACGGCTTAAAATCGATTCTGACGCTTCGCTTTTTATATAAACAATTCGATGTAAAATTTTCTTTTATTTTTATGATAATATAACATATATTATAAACTATGTCAACATTATTAAACAATTTTTTTATAATTTTCATTAAAAAACTCTTCATTAACTAATTTTTTATAATTATATTTAGAATCTGTGTATTGTGTAAAAATTTGCTCGTAAGTATCTTTAACTAATGAAATTCTTAAATTTTCTTCAAGAGTTTTTGTTTCTTTTCTTCTTGGGTAAATAAATTCATACGTATATTTATAAAATGCTAAACTTCTTAATATTAAATCTACCTGGCAATCTAATAATGATATGTCATGTTTTCTTATATGTTCTGTATCAAAGTCTAATATCATGCTGCCACCCCTTTCCCCTCTTCTAATATTAATCCAAAATTTGATAATGGGTTATTTTCTACAGCTTCTTTTACTTTTATGTTATGTACATGTGTGTATATTTCAGTGGTAGTGATACTTGAATGACCAAGTATTTCTTTTATTACTAATAAATCTACATTATTCATATAAAGTTGAGCAGCAACCGTATGTCTTAAGCTATGAGTAGTGTAGTTATATTCTTCTAATCCTGCCAATTTAAAAGCTTTTTTACAGATATATTCTACTCCATGCTGTTGAAGTCTTTGTCCATTTTTGTTTAGAAATAATGCTTCATTAATATTAATAATTTTTGTTTTATTTTTTCTTAGATTAATATATTCTTTTAATTTTTTCATACACAAATCATTTAAGTATATAATTCGTTCTTTATTATTTTTACCAATTATAGTTATACTTTTTTTATCAAAATTAATATTATTAATATTTATATTTACTAGTTCAGATAATCTCATACCAGTTTGTAAAAATAGTGTTATTATTAGATTATCTCTAATGTAAAATCTTGAATTAGATATATTAAATATATTTTGAATTTTATATGCATCTTTTAAATTCAGATATTTTGGCAATCTAATTTGTTGTTGAATACCAGGTAAAGATAACATTGGATTTTCTTTCATATTTGTGTTTGTTGGAAAAGAACTAAATATCCATTTATAAAAACTTCGCAAAGATTCTATTTTATTTTTTCTTGTGCTTGGAGAATTATCTTTTAAATAATTCAAATAAACTAAATAAGCTGCTATATCACTTTCTTTTACATTGATTAAAATAAAAATAGTAACATCTTTAGTCTTTATTGGAATATCCCAATATTGTAATAAAAATTTCAAAAAGTGTAATATATTAAAATTATAAGTTGATATAGTATTTTGTGAATATCCTTTTATTATATATAGATACATTAAAAAGTCGTTTAAGATTTTAGGATTTTCTTTTGTTTTAATTGTCATATAAACATCGCCCCCATAGTTAACATAATACCACGTACTGGTATAATTTGTCAAATTTTTATATTATAACAACAAATTTCGACATACTTTTCAATTAAAACAATGTACAATAAAAAATGATTAGTACGGCTATACTAATCATTTGAATAACTTTTTTAAGTTGTTTAAGTCTATATCAAGTATTTTGGAGATGGCTATTAACTCAAAATCCTTTACAAGCAGTTGGTTTTTCTCAATTAACAATAGTTCATCTCTATTGATATAGACACCGCACAGTTCTAGCTCTTTGGACAGGTCTTTTTTAGACATCTTTTTCTCTTCTCTCGCTCTCTTAATTATTGTGCCAGTTGCATTTTTAAGATTGTTAAATTTCTTCGTCGACATATTTTTTCACTTCATTTAAAATTTTAAATTTAATCTTGATTTTATAATAAAATATGATAAACTATACGTAGCTACACTGCGTACTTATGAAAAAAATAAAATAATTTTAATAAACGGAGGAAAAAATAATGGAAGATTTGGAATTTGAATATGTTAAGTCACAATATGAACAAAAAAATCTAAGAATAGGAGTTGAACTGGCTAAAGGACGAGTTTTTTTGTTAGATGTGGTAAAAGATACTACTTGTTTAATTTGGGGAGCTAGTTTTACTATTATAATGATAATTTCATTTTTTATTTCAATTTATTGTTTAGGTTTTTTAGGTGGTATTATATATGCAATAATATTTTGTTTATTATATAGTTGTTATATTGGCATTTGTTCCATAAATACTAACTCTAAAAAATTTATATATTATTTTTCTATTATATTCTTAATTATTTCATTTGCATTTGAATTAAAAATTACAATCTTAAGTATTTTTACATGTTTAAGTATCATGTCAGCATATTTATTTTATAATTATATACTGCAAAGAATTGTACAAGAAGCATTAAAAAATAAAGAAGTATTTAGTTTCTTGTTAGAAAGCAACACTATAATATTACTATAATTAAACGGAGGAAAAAATGAAAAGAAAAATTAATATTACTTTTAAAATCTTTATTATAATGTTTATAATTATATCTATAGATAATATATCTTGTGGAGGTTATTTAAACATAAGCAATGAAGAGTACCAGAAACGATTAGAAAGAGCAAGACAAATAAGTAACTCTATTGCAGCAACTAGTAGTGATAAAACATATTCAAATAATTATGTTTTTATTACAGAAAATAGTGCCAAATATCACAAAGCAGGTTGTGATTACCTAGAACGGTAGACCTCATAGAGTAACGTTGAGTTGGGCAAAAGAAAATGGATATGGTGCTTGTAAATATTGTTATCAATTAGAAGAAGATAACTCATATGTTTGGATTACAATTACTATTGTTGTTTCAATCTTCATGACTCTACTCTTAGCATTTGGATTTAAAGAATATTATAAAAATAAACATATAGATGTTAATAATTATAATATAAAACAATAAGATTGATTCTACTAATCAATTAAGAATATTTCAAAAAGAAAATGTTGTATTTGTAGAAGAAGCTTTTAATAAAGAAAACTCTGAGGAAAGTATTGCAAATTCTTTAAAAGATATATTAATAGACGAAGAAAACGACTATTTATTCTTGGCATAAATAAAAAAATACGTCCCAATAATTAATATTGGACGTATTTTTTTAGCAAGATTTACTTATCTTATATCTTTTGTATATTTTTAGTATTAATTGCACAAGTAACAGTATTACCAACACCAATTACAGCTCTATCTCCATTTATTTCTATAACATTGTATATATCATAATATTTTGCAAAGCTTTTACCGTCATATTGTATAGCATTTACAACTTTTACTTTATCACCTTTTTTTATTATACTAGAAGAACTGGAATTATTAGTTATACAATTATCATTTACAAATCCTGTACTATTATTAATTAAATAAGGGTTATGTGTTCCAGGATAAATCTTTGTAATTTTTCCAGACTTAATTAATGGATTTAATGCAGTTGTACTTGTACTAGAAGAATATATCTTATTGTATGACACTGTATCTCCAACTTTATATTTTAACTTTGTTTCTTGGTTATTTTCTTCTACTTCTCCATCGCTAGTTTTGTTTATAATACTTTCATTATATAGATAATTCATGTCTACTCTGCCAGAAATTCCATCTACACTACCATCGCTTGAATATTGCCAGATGTCATACTTTCCTTCGTATTCACATTTTTTATAATATTGTGCTACCCAGATTGAAACATTTTTGTCGAATTTACTTGTATCAATATAGTTTTTAAACCAATCTAAATTAGCGTAAATGCCTGCCTTATAACCTTCTGCTTCTATTAATTTAGTAAATTCAATACATTGCTGTGTTAATGTTTCTTTTCCTTCAACTTTAATGCTTTTATCTTCCATATCAAGATAAATTGGCATTTGTAACACTCTATCTTCTAAATACTCTAAAACTTCTTTAATTTCTTTTTTTAAAGTTTCTACAGAATTACAATAGTTGTATATGTATATGCCTGTTGGAATGCCTAATTTCTGGCATTCTTTATAATTTCTTTCAAATTTTGAATCTATATAAAATTTTTCATCATCATAAATATTACCCAACTTTAAAATAACAAAGTTATTATCTTTTTTTACTTTGGTAAAATCTATTATTCCATTTGAACCTGATACATCTATTCCTTTTAACATATATTTTATTCCTCCTTTTTTATTAACTCTGATATCTTTCTTCCTGCTGACTTTACTACTTCATATTCTCCAATTGCAATTGCTAAAAGTAATACTATATTTACTATTCCTGTAACAACACCAGCGAAACTATAATCTGCCAAATAAACTATTCTTATTATTCCTACAATAATAGAAAATGCTAATGCTAACCATTTACTGTCTATAGTTTCTGGTAAAAATCTCTTAAATACTTGTGTAAGTAAAGTAATTATAGTAGAACACCCAACTACTGTTAAAAACATATCCATTGTAATAAATTCCATAATATACACCTCCTCCCTACTTCTTTGCTACCATTTTTTCTAAATTTTCTTCTATAAAAAACTTCAAACGTAGCATTTCTGTTCTTTCTTCATCTGAAAATGATTTTTTAAACCTTTGCGTATACTGAACTGCTAAGAAACCAATTGGTTCTCCCATTTTGTTGTTAATAACTATATCGTAAAAAGATTTTATTCCTTGGTCTTTTTTTAAAGTATATGTAGCAGGCATTTTGTCTTTAATTTCTTCTAAATCATAAATTTTTAATTCTTCCTTATCTAATAAAACTTTTGTAAAAATAGGAAGGCAACTTAAAGGTATAGACTGTAAATACATTTGACATGCTTTTATATTAGCTTTACATACTTCATAGCTGCAGCTTGTTTTTAATGCACTTCTGCCATTTGCATAATGTCCGACCGATTATGAAAATCGTA